>JGI20214J51088_10000481_pt1 | contig 27927 bp, 23 predicted proteins | sample WetSurMetagenome_FD_51088 | JGI IMG/M metagenome (IMG submission 51088) | reverse complement strand
GTCGAGACGGTCCAGATCATCCGTCCCGCCCTCGAGTCCCAGGCGCCGATGAACATGCCCAAGATCAAGGAGACGGCCTTTGCCGGCTTCCTGATCGGCCTCATCCTGGGGATTGCCCTTGCCTTCCTGATGGAGATGTTCGACACGTCGCTGGGGGCCATCGAGGAGATCGAGACCCTGCTGGGCGTCCATGTCCTGGGCCTCATTCCCCACGTGAGCCAGCAGGAGATCAGGGAAACGCTGAAAGAAAAATACCCGGGGGGTGAGGTCGAACCGGAGGTGGCCGAACGCGGGGCCCGCCTGGTATCGCACTTCGCGCCCAAATCGCGCCTTGCCGAAAGTTATCGCGCCATCCGGACGAATCTCGCTTTTGCCTGTGTCGACAAGGAGGTCAAGACCATCGTCGTGACGAGTTCCTCGCCCGAGGAGGGCAAGACGACCTCCGTTGTCAACCTGGCCATCACCATGGCCCAGGGCGGCAACCGGGTCCTGCTCATCGAGGGCGACCTGCGAAAGCCCATGATCTCCAGGATGTTCGGCATGGACTACGCCCCGGGCCTCTCGGACGTGCTGCTGGGCAGCTACGAGTGGAGGAAGGTCGTCAAGACCATCTCCGACATCATGACGGGGACACTCAGCACCGAAGACATTCTCCAGACGCCGGGGATCGAGAATCTGCACATCCTCTCCTCCGGGACGATCCCGCCGAACCCCGCCGAGCTCATCTACTCGAAGGCGATCGGCGAGTTCATCGGCCAGGTCCGTGCGGCTTATGACTACGTGCTCATCGACGCGCCCCCGCTGCTGGCCGCAACCGATGCGGCGCTGCTCGCCGCCAAGGCGGATGCCGTGGTGATGGTCTACCGCGTGGGCAAGGTCCCGCGCGGCGTGCTGAAACGCGCCAAGGCGCAGCTCGAGAATGTCAAGGCCAACGTCATCGGCGTGATCCTCAACGGGCTCAATGCGGAACTGAGCTCCGATTACGCGGAATACAAGTACAAGTACTATTACTATCAACACAAGAGCGAGGAAACGCCCCGGACGCCGGCGGAGAAGATTCAGGCCCTTCCCGCGCTTGTCAAATCGTATGTCGGGGCGGCTGCCGGCGGCCTTTCCAGGGAAAGAGCGGAGGAGCTGCGACAGGCCCTGTCCGTCAAAACCCTGGCGGGACGCATGAAACGCTTCGGCGTGCCCCGGCTCAAGTCAAGTCAGCCTGCCGGGGAGCGGAAGGTTACCGCCGTCAAGGCCGGCCTGCTGATCGTGGCGGTCGCGTTTCTGGTCATGGGCATCCTCTACCAGATGGGATATCTGAAATTCTCCGTTCCGCCCGCCAGCGCCCGCAGGGACCATCCGAAAGAGGTCTCCATGAGCCGCGGGGATCGCCTGTCGCCGGATCTGCCGGCAGGGCATTCCCTCGACACCGACCGCTTGTCTTGCGCGTTCGGGCAGACCGGGGCCGGAGAAAGCGGTGATATCTCACCCGCCGATGCCGTTCTCATCATCCGGGGGGTGTAGGGCGGGATGGACAGCCCGAAGATCGCAGGTTCCACGGCAACGAGCTCCTGGGCGCGCAGGAAGAGGCAAGTCCGGGTTCACAAAAAAAGGTTCCCGTTGAAGTGGCTCCTCGCCATCCTGGTCATTTCCGCCGTCGTCTCCCTGCTGCTGATTTCCCTCCAGGGTCTCTTTTCCGCTCCGGTGACGGACGACAGAGCCTATCGCCCGAAAGACATCGAGGGACGTTACCACGAGTTGCAGCGCATGAAGCATTCGGTCGAGAAAGCTGCGGGAGATGCCCGTGACGGCCGATAAGGGACGGCCAGGCCCCCCCTCTTTTCCCGCCCTGCCATTCATAGCCGCAAGAGACAGCACATGGGTCCCGGGTAAGCCTCTGCCGCGCCGAGGGCCGTGGCGCCGGATGTGCAGTGGTTTGCTTCTTGCATCCTGTATGACCGTTTCCCGTTTTTCCTGTGCCGGCGCGTTCGATGCCGGGTGATCGGGAAAGCAATTCATTTTCCGGGCAGGCATCCATGGTCGGGACTCAGCAGATGGCCATCGACATGAAGGGAGTTGCGATCCTCCTGGTCCTGATCGCGGTGGCCGTGGGCGGAGCCATCCTGGCGAACAAGCTCACCCTGGGCTTTGCCGTTGCGGCAGTGGCGGCCGTCATCATTTTCACCTTCAGCTTCATCAGCCAGGAAATCGCGCTCTACATCCTTCTTTTTTCCATGCTCCTGGGCCCCCAGTTCGTCGCCGAGAGCGACGCCGTCGCTTTCTATCGCGGGCGCGGCGTCTCGCTTCGCTTCGATGACTTTCTGATTGCAGTCATCGGCACGGCCTGGCTGATGAAAGTGACGATCAAGAAGGATTTCGGAATTTTTCTGCGAACGCCTCTCAACCGGCCCATCGCCTTCTACCTCTTTGCCTGCGCTCTTGCCACGCTGAACGGCTACCTGACGAACCCCCGGGTGAACGGGATGGTGGCCGTTTTCTACATCATGAAATACTTCGAATACTTCCTCGTCTACTTCATGGCCGTGAACCACCTGAAGAAGCGCGAGCAGGTCCGGCGTTTCGCGATTGCCATGCTCGTGGTCTGTTTCCTGATCTGCCTGTACGGAATCTACCAGATCCCGTCCGGTGTGCGCGTCTCGGCGCCCTTCGAAGGGGCGGAGGGCGAGCCCAACACCCTGGGGGGCTATCTTGTCATGATGCTCTCCCTGGTGATCGGCCTTCTCGTCACGCAGGGGTCCTTCCGGAACAAGGCACCGCTGCTGGCCCTGGTGCCGTTTATCCTGGTTCCGCTGGCGGCGACACATTCCAGGGGCTCCTGGGTGGCCCTGCCCTTCATGCTCCTGACCCTGATCTGTTTGAGCAAACGGCGGCTGGTGATCATCATTCCCCTGATGCTTCTCATTGCGATCTCGCCCCTGGTGATGCCGAAAAGCGTCATTGATCGGGCNGCCTATACCTTTACCCAGCCCGAGGAGGAAGGGCAGCTGAAGATCGGGGCCGTGAAGATCGACACCTCCACTTCCGCTCGCCTGGAGTCGTGGCGCCTGATTATGAAAGAGGACTTCGTCAAGAGGCCCCTGCTGGGCTACGGGATCACGGGATATTCGTTCGTGGACGCCCAGATTCCCATGATCCTGACCAACACGGGCGTTTTCGGGCTGATCGCGTTTTTCATCCTGATCGGCATGGTCTTCAGGGTATCCTTGCGCGTATACCGGACTTCCAGCGACCCCCTTTGCTGCGGTCTTGCGCTGGGACATCTGGGCGCTCTCGTGGGCCTGCTGATCCACAGCCTCGGGGCCAACACCTTCATCATCGTGAGGATCATGGAGCCCTTCTGGTTCCTGACGGCGCTCGTCGTCATGAGTCCAGGGATCGAACACGGCAATGGCGCCGCCGATGATCGTGTGCAGGCGGTGCGATGAGCCCCCGATCGGAGTTTGAGCAGGACTATTTTGATTATCTCTTCGGCGAATTCCGTCTGAAGGTTCTGCGCAGGGCGCACGGAAATTTTACCAAGAGCTACGAGTCCTTCAANCGGATCGAAAACACGGAGCGCTTTTTCCTCCAGGCCGTTCGGGGACGGTCCGCCGTCTCCGCCCTCGATGTGGGGTGCGGCGACGGGTACCATCTTTTTGTCTTCAATCGGATAGAGGGAATTCGGGAAACGGTTGCCTTCCGGGGGNTGGATGTTTCGGCGTTGCAGGTGGAGTTTGCCCGCCGGGTCGCGCTCAGGATGGGCTTTGAGAATGTGCAATTCGAGGAGGGCTCGGCTGAACATCTGGGATTTCCCGACGGGAGCTTTGACATCGTGCTCTGCAACGATGTCGTGGAGCACCTGGAAAATCCGGCGGCGTGTTTCGCCGAGATCCACAGGGTCCTGAAATCCGGCGGTACGGCCATTGTCACAACACCCAATCCCTCGAGCGTCATGATCAAACTTGCAAGCGCACTGCGGAGCGCGGGGCTTTTGATGAAACCGCAGGGCCCGGAAGCGGATCCGGACGGGGGGCACATATCGCTGCAGGGGGTGGGCGAATGGATCCGGATGGCAAAGCAGGCGGGATTCGAGGTGCGCGCCGTCCGCCGCGGCGCCCTGCTCTTCGGAGGGCCCGCCTACAACCGCCGCCCTGTGCTCTTTGCGCTGGTGCTGCTTGCGGACCGGCTGCTCGATGTCCTGCCTGTGTTCAGGAACTGGGGTGAGGCCGTCACGCTGAAGCTCGTAAAACCCTGATGGAGAAACCGGTGACGCCACCGGGAACACCGGAAGGGCCGGCCGGGAAAATCAGTCCCTCCGCGCGGTAACCACGATTTCCTCTCCCGCCGATCGCCCCAGGGCGCAGAGGAGGGATTCCGCCATTCCAAAGATTCTCCGACCTTTTCCCCTGACATCGCCTGGCACGTCGGACGTCCTCCCGTTCCGCAGCGCCAGGCCGTAATCGTAGATTCCCCGTGCAAGAGAACAACGCGTCGTGATCTGGCAGTTTCTGAACGGCTGTCTATCGAGAATTCTTCCCAGGGTCGTGCCGGAGTAAATGAAAAGGTGTCGCGGCGGTTCGAGACCGCGCCAATCCTGTCGAAACCACCGGTGCCCGAGGCTGTCCGCATTGGGCGTGGAGATGACGAGCCGCCCGCCCGGCCTGAGGATCCGATGGCACTCGGCGATAGCGGAATGCGGGTCATGGAGGTGCTCCAGGACGTGACTCATCGAAACCTGGTCAGCCGCCGCATCGGGCAGAGCCGCTTCGCCGAGTGTGCCGCGAAAAACCGGGATGCCCCGTCTCGCCGCGAGCGCGGCCGAGACCGGGTCGGGCTCAATGCCCAGGACGTTCCATCCCAGGGTTTGCATGCGGCCGAGAAAATCCCCCCTTCCGCAGCCCACGTCCACGAGCAGATTGTCCTTTCGATCCGCAAAGACAGGGAACCGTTCGCCGAGGTCGTCGTAGACGGCACGGTGCCGAAGCAGGGGAATCCGGCCCAAAAGACCGCCGTACCGGCAAAGGCCGTGGTCCCGGTGCAGGTGTCGGTAGCCGAAATGCCCGCAGAGAATGGCCTCGCGAATCCTGTCCCGCAACACGGCAAGCGGCCTCGCCGGTTCGTCGCCCGGGGGGGGCTCCTCGTGGGTGTAATACTCCACGTAACAATCGGCAAGGCTCTCCGGGCTCGGCCTCGGGTCGAGCCACAGAAGCCGGCACCGCGGGCATTCCCTGAATTGAAAGCGCCCCGGAACGGCAAAGAGCCAGTCCGAAAGCCCCGTGTATTTCGTGCGGCCTGTCTGCCCGCAGATCACGCAGGTGGGGAAGCGTTCCATTTCCATGGCGTCAGGACCTGTGCAGGATCGCGACGAATTGGCCCCTCATTCCCGGATCGAGGACCCATCGCCAGAGGATCAGAACGTAGGCCGTTGTTGTCGTGGCGATCCCGGTCAGATTCAACGGGTGCAGGAGGTTCCACCCGAAGCTTTTCAATGCGAAAAAAAGCAATGCGTAGATGACCAGCGGAGGCAATCCCCTGGAACAAAGCTCTGCGCACCACTTCCAGGCCGATTCTCCCAGCAGATGCAGAGCGGCCCCGTGGAGGAGCACCGTGTCCATGAAGACCCGAAGCAGCCAGGCCGCGGCGGCGCCGACAATGCCGTACTCGCCGATGAGGAGATACCCCGCGGGCAGGTAGACAATCGTCTCGGCCAGATGAAAGAGCGCAGGCCATTGAGGCTTGCCCAGACCCTGGAGGACCGTTGCCGCCGGGTATGCCACGGCGTTGACCAGTCCCGCGATCCCCAGGATCACAAGGACGCCGGTGGATCTCTCGGCGAAATCGGCGCCGATCCACAGGGAGAGAAAGGGGCCGCCGAAAAAAAGGAAAAACATCAGCGGCGCCGAGTAAAGGAGCAGCAGGTAGAGCGTGCTGCGCAGATAAAGGTCACGGATGGCCGCAACATTGTTCGTCCCCTGCATGGCGCTGAAAGCAGGAAAGAGAACCGCGGAAAAGGCGGATGGGAGCACCGACAGGCGGTTCATCAGCGAGAAGGGGACGGCATAGTAAGCCAGGGCCGACACGGAGCGCAGGGAGGTGATAAAGAGTTTTTCGACATTGGTGAGAATGGGCCCGACAATCCCCGACACGGTCACGAAACTTCCGAACCGGATCAGCTCCCCGAATGCTTTCCAGTCCCAGCGGGGACGTCCCAGAAAGGGAAAGAGCCGCGCAACGTGATGCCCGTAAAGAGCGAGGCCCCCAAACTGGATGATCACGTTGGACAGGACCACTTCGACCAGCTGCAATCCCTGCTGCAGAAGGATCACTGCAGCCGCGATCTGGAGCGTCCCGAGGAGGATCGACAGCCTGTTCAACAGATCGAATCGGCCGGCCGCCCGGACGGCTCCCGCGGCGACTCCAAGGATCATGGAAATGACAAAGCCGACGGAGCCGATCCGGAGCACGGTGACGGCCGTGTCCCGGGAATCGGGCGCGATATGGAACAGGCGGTCGACCAGGATTTCCGAGGCGGCGGAAATCAACAGCATGCCCAGGACCCCCATGACAAAGTGGGTCATCATGCCGGTCCAGAAGGTTTTCAGGATTCTTTCCTCATCGCCCCGGGCCAGATACTCGGCGACGTACTTTACCGCCGCCGTACCCACCCCGAACTGCAGGAATGCAAAGTAGTCAATGATGATGCCGATGAGGACGTAGATCCCATAGAGATCCACGCCCAGGCGGCGGACGATGAAGGGTGTGGCCAGAAAAGCCAGGACGAAGAGCCACCCCTGTCCGAAGAAATTCCAGAGGACATTCTCGGTGATCGATCTCGAGTGCCTGTGAACCGTCATAGCCGTGAAATGCAAAAAAACATCAGGTTTTCCCGCCCTGGGAATTTCCGAGTCTACGGGAAGAAACTCTACAAGAATCATTCCAGCGCCGGCTGTTGCCTCGTCAAAACGGCATAAATCCGGCGCACTTGGTGAACTTCTTGCATCATTGCTTCTCGATGCAATGAAAAAGGGACGTGCCTGTGACCGAACCGCAAGTATCCGTCATTTTGCCCTGCTATGAAGGGGAACGCTGGCTGCGGAGGGCGATCGAAAGCGTCACCGCCCAGACGGGCGCATCCTGGGAGCTGGTCGTGGTCGACGACGGCTCGTCCCGGTCCCCGAAGGAAATCGTCCAGTCCTTCCAGGACGAGCGGATACGCCTTTACGAGATTTCCCATGCCGGGAAGGGCGCAGCCCTGAACCGGGGCGCCGCCGAGTCCCGGGCCGGCCTTCTGTGCTTTCTCGACCAGGACGATCTCATGCTTCCCGGCCGGCTTTGCCGCCAGTGCGCTGTTTTCGATGATGAGCCGGCNGCGGAGGCCGTTTATTCCGATTACGAGCGAGTGACCGCCGGCGGCGAACGGCTCGGCCGACTCACGAGCCGACAGGCCTCGGGCGAGGAATGCCTTCGACAGATGGCCAGGGGGGGATCCCTCATTTCCATGCAGACGCTCATGCTTCGGAAACACGTGTATGAAACACTCGGGCCCTTTTCCGAAAACCCCGACCTCACGGGGATGGATGACGCCGAGTTCCTGGCGCGGCTTTTTGCCTCGGGCGTGACGCTCCGCTACACTCCGGGGGTCGTCCAGCAGTGGACGCTCCACGAAGGCAATTACTCCGGTTCCGCTGCATTCCAGGAGACCCGGGCGGTGCTCCTGGAACACCTGGAGAACCTGACAGGCCGGTACCCGTCGATTGCCGGCATACTGCCGCGCTATCGCTATCACAACACCTGTGCCCGCGGGTTGTACTTTCTCGAAAAAGCCATGCCGCGTGAGGCGGCGGCGGAGTTCGCAAAGATGATCCGGCTTCGCCCCTTCGCATGGAACGGCTATTACCTGTTGGCAAAGTCCTGTCTGAAGATCGCCCAGGCTGTCACGGGGGCGGAAGGGACGGCGAGCCCCTCATAGAGGGATTCATGAAAGTTCTGCTCAGTGCATACCACAACCCCCATTATCTGACGGTCACCGAATACATTGAGGAGGCGATCCGCTCCCTCGGGCACGAACTCCGGATCGTCGATGAGGGGCGCCATCTCGTGCCGGGGCGGCTCCGGCAATGTGCTCCGTTCATCGAGCGAATCGACCTGCGCTCGTTCAACCGGCAGGTGCTCCGGGCCTGCAACCGATTCAGGCCCGACTTGTTCCTCGCCTCGGGAGGGGAGCGGATCCTGCCTGCCACGGTCTCAGCGCTGAGAAAAGGGGGCACCCGGACGGCTCTCTGGACAAAGGACGTTCCCTTGCATTTCGCCCCGATCCTGCAGGGCGCCCCTGTCTATGATCATGTTTTCTGCCAGGGGACGGAAGCGATCGATATCCTGAGAAAGGAGGGGATCCCGAGACTTTCCTGGCTCCCCATGGCCTGTGAGCCGACCCGTCACCATCCCGTCGAACTGGCGGCAGAGGAAAGAAACGCCTGGCGCCACGATGCGGTTTTCGTAGGGTCTCATTACCCCGTGCGGGAGAAGCTCTTCGAAGCGCTTGCCGGTGTCGACCTGGCCATCTGGGGTCCCGGCTGGGATCGCCTTCGCAGCGACTCCCCTCTGCGGAGATGCGTGAGGGCCGCCCACACGACGCCCGAAACGTGGCGGAAAATCTACGCCGCGGCGAAGATTGTCCTGTCCGTTCATTTCCAGGATCCACGGGGGAAAATTCCCTGTCATCAGGCATCTCCTCGGGTATTCGAGGCCCTGGCGTGCGGGGCCTTTGTGATCACGGACCGGCAGAAAGACGTGATGGCCCTTTTTCGGGANGGCGAGCACCTGGTCACCTTTGCCGATGGCGAGGACCTCAGGAGGAAGGTGGAGACCTACCTGGGCTCTTCGATTGAACGGGAGCGAATAGCGCAGAGCGGGTGCAACGAGGTCCTGGCGCGGCACACATACAGGGATCGCCTGTCGGTGCTCTTCGACTCGCTCGACACCGCGGGCTCGAAGCGCGCCACGACTTCTCACGGCACGGAGAGGCATGCGGCATGAAGTTCATCATCACCGTCGACACGGAGGGGGACGACCAGTGGCAGTACAACGGCTGCATCACTCTCCGGAACCTGCATGCCCTGCCGCGCTTCCAGGGGCTCTGCGAGCAATACGGCTTCGTCCCGACCTACCTCATCGCCCGGGAGATCCTTCAGGACGCCGGCACCGTGAAGGCCCTGCAGGAGTGGCAAAAACGGGGTTCTGCAGAAATCGGCGTTCACCTGGAGCCGTGGACGACCCCGCCCTTCATGGCCGAGGAAACGGCAAACCGGGCCATGCAGTCCTTCCCGAGCGAGCTTCCCCCGGAGTGGTTTTCCCGAAAGCTCGAGGTGCTGACCGCGGAGGTGGCCGAGCGATTCGGGGCGCCGACGAGCTTCCGGGCCGCCCGGTGGGGACTCAACGGCGCCATGCTCCGGCGGCTTGCCGAACGGGGGTACACCGTGGATTGCTCGGTGACGCCCAAAATCGACTGGCGGCCCCAGCGCGGTCTGGCCGGCGGTCCGGGAGGTCCCGATTACCGCGAGGCACAGCCGGGTCCCTACCGGCCCTCGGAGGAGAACGTCTGCCGATCCGGCAGCGCGGGTCTGGTCGAGGTTCCCATGACGATCCTCTACACGGCTCGCGGCGCAGGGGAGCATTCGGCGCTCGCCCGCCGCTGCACGCGGCTCCCGGAGTCCCGCCTCAAGCGTCTGCTGGACCGTCACCTCTTCAGGAAGCGGTGGCTGCGGTTGTCCCACGAGAGTGTCCCCGACGATTGGTCGCGGATTTACGAGACGGCCCTCCGCGGCGGCCTCGGCGTGCTGCAGTTGATGATCCATTCCTCCGAGTTGATGACGGGCACGAGCCCACTGACCCGGACGGAAAAGGACACCGCGTTCGTCTTTGAGAGCCTCGCGACGATGTTTCAAANNTTNCGGCAGCGCGGGCTTCAGGGGGAATCCCTGTCCCGGNTTGCCGCATCGCTTTCCATCGGGTCCGGCGCGGCCCGGGAGGGAGGGTCATGAGAATTCTCTTTTCGGGGTACCACAACCCTCACTACGAGACCGTGACGGAATACATGGAGCGCGGCATCCGCGCCCTGGGCCATGATGCAGTGGTCTACGACGATCGCCGGCACGTCATCCCCGGGAGAGTCCGGTACCGCTTTCCGGCGCTTCGCAGGCTGGATCTGCTTCAGCTCAACCGGCGGCTGGTGAGGATCGCCCGACGGGAGCGCCCCGAGCTGGCCATCGTCACAGGCGGCGACCGGATCCTGGGCCCTACAGTGGAATCCCTGAGCGCCCTGGGAATCGTCACCGCCCTCTGGACGACGGACCCCCCCATTCGCCGCTGGTCGATCCTTTCATCGGCCCCCTGCTACGATCACATCTTCTGCCAGGGCACGGAGGCCGTGGAGATCTTCTCCCGGCGTGGAATCTCCCGGGCCCGCTGGCTTCCCGTCGGCTGCGAGCCCGAAAGCCACCACCCCGTCGAACTGACGGAAAGCGACAGAAGGGAATACGGCAGCGACGTCGTCTTCGTCGGGTCCCATTACCCCGAGAGGGAGGACCTGCTGGAGGCGCTGGCGGGCTTCGATCTGGCCATATGGGGCCCGGGCTGGGAAAAGCTCCGGGAAGGCTCCCCGTTGAGAAGCCGCATCCGGAAGGCGCACACGGCCCCTTCCGANTGGCTCAAAATCTACAGCGCCAGCCGCATCGTGCTGGCCACCCACTACCGGGACCCGGAGGGCGTCGTCCCCGTCCATCAGGCAAGCCCCCGCGTGTACGAGGCTCTGGCCTGCAGGGCCTTCCTGATCTGCGACCGTCAGCGGGACGTCTTCAGTCTCTTTTGCGACGGGGAGCACCTTGTCGGCTTCGACAGCGGTGCCGATCTTGCAAAGAAAATACGATACTACCTCGACCATCCCCTGGAAAGGCAGACCATTGCCCGCAGGGGGCATGAAGAGGTCACGCGCAGGCATACCTACGTGAACCGGATCGAAGCGCTGCTGTCGGCAGTAACGGGCCATGATGAAAACCAATAGGAAAAACATCCTCCATGTNGTGGAAGATCTCCGGATCGGCGGGCTCGAGCGGGTCATCGAAAGTATCGTCGTGGGACTCGACAGGGAGAAGTACCGCGTCGAAGTGTGGTGTCTTGCCCGCGGGGGAGAGGTCGCGGAGAGCCTCACGCGGCGGGGCGTCCCGGTGAGAGTCCTCGGATTGATGTCGTACTACAATCCCTTCCGCGTTCTGGACCTGGCCCGCCGGATGAAGGAGGAGCAATTCGACGTGGTCCACAGCCACGGCTATTTCGCGAGCACCTTTGCAAGGATGGCGGCCTTCCTCGCGGGCGTGCCCGTCATCATCCAGCACCTGCACACGACCTATCTGAATTACAAGCGGCGCAACGTCCGCATCGAAAATCTGTTTTCCNTGTTCTCGGACCGGGTCATCTGCGTTTCCCGGGCCGTGCAGGAGTTTGCCGTGGAAACCCTGGGCATCCACCCGAACAGGACCTGTGTCATCTATAACACCGCTTCGACGAGCAGGAACCTGCCGCCCGGGGACCTTGCATGCCTGCGGCGTTCCCTGGGAATCGAGGAGGGGGACTTCGTCATCGCCACCATCGCCTCGCTGAGGAAAAACAAGGGCCACGAGGTGCTGCTGGAAGCGCTTCACAGGCTCTCGGCGGATCGTCCGCGCATCCGGTGTCTCGTCGTCGGTGACGGTCCGCTTCGCCGCTTTCTCGAGGAAGAGGCTTCCCGGCTGGGCCTGGAGAAGCAGGTCCTCTTCCTGGGCCTTCAGCCCGACGTGAGCCCTTATCTGAAATTGTCCCATGCCCTTGTCCTGGCGACGATCTTCCGGGAAGGGTTGAGTGTTGCCCTGATCGAGGGCGCCGCGGCCGGGCTGCCTCTCATCGGCTCCGATATCGGCGGCATTCCCGAGGTGATCACGGACCAGGCAAACGGATTCCTGATCCGGCCGGGGGATTCGGTGGGGCTGGCCGAAGCCATCGCGAAGCTGATGACCAACAGACAGTTGAGGCTGACCATGGGCATCCGCAGCCGCGAGATTTACAGGAGCCGGTTTTCCCCGGAGATCATGATCCGCCGGATCGAAGAGCTCTACGACCGCGCCCTGGCGAGGTTGAATCNTGCAGCCTGATCGAAAGAACATCCTCTACCTTTCGAGTTTCGGCAACCTCCGGTGGGGAGGCCAGAAAAGCCTCTACGGCCTGGTGAGCCAACTGGACAGGGACAGCTACCGGCCTTTCGTGGTGGTGCCGTGCGAAGGGGAGCTTTCGCAGTGCCTGAGGGAGCTTTCGGTGCCGGTGATTGTCCATGAACTGCCGGAGGTTGCGCTAGACCGGGCGGCNGATGACATCGGATCGTTCCGTTTTCTCCTGGACGTTGTGGAGCGCTGCGAAATCGACGTTCTCCATACCGACGGCCCTCGAAATACATTCTTTGCCGGCATGGCTGCGAAAAAGAAGGGCCTGCCCCTCGTCTGGCACATCCGGGCCTTCGACCGGGACCGTTACGACCGCCTGCTGTATGGCCTCTCCTCCAGGCTGATCCTCGTGGCCGCCTGCCTCAGGGAACGCTTTCGATGGGTGCGGGACGACGGTAAGTTTATCACGATCTACAACGGCATCGATCCGGGCGAGTTTCAGCGGGTGAGCGATGCCGCCGGGCTTCGCGGNGATCTCGGGATCGGACGCGACGAGCTGCTCATTGTTTCCGTGGGTCGCATCGAAGCGCTGAAGGGACAGATCCATCTCATAGAGGCCTGCGGACGCATCCGGCAGTCGTTGACGAATTTTCGTCTTCTGTTCGTCGGGGACACGGTCGATGCGGCTTATCGCAGGGAATGCGAAGCCATGGCGTCGGCACAGGGGATTGCGAGGCAGGTCGACTTCGCGGGAGAGCGCGGCGACATTGCCGGCATCCTCGCGGAGGCGGACTTCTTTGTGCTTCCCTCTCTCTACGAGGCTTTTCCCCGGGCCGTCATCGAGGCCATGGCGGCCGGACTTCCGGTGATTGTCACCGATGCCGGAGGATGCCCGGAGGCGGTTGACGAGGGCCGGTCTGGCTTCGTCGTGCCGGCAGGGGATCCGGAAGCGCTAGCAAACAGGATTCTCCGGCTCGGGAAGGACCGGGAACTCCGCCAGGGGATGGGCGATCGGGGACGCCTGCGGGCGAAGACGCTTTTCGATATCCGGGAAAACGCGAAAAAAACGGAAAGGCTCTACCATGAAATCCTCCGGTGAGAATTCCCTTTCCATCCACGGCCTGTCCTGCGACCTCTGCGCGGGAAAGGAGTTCCGCGTCCTCGAGGAGGATCCCCCTTTCCGGGTGCTCCGCTGCCTGCAGTGTTCCCTGACCTTTGTTCATCCGGTGCCCGAAGGGGCGGCCCTCGCGGAGCACTACGACGGGGATTACTACCGCGAATGGATCGGACCCGGGCGGAAGAGCCGGGCGGCCATGTGGCGCAGGCGGCTCGACCGGGTCGAGAGGACCGGCGCCAGGGGAAGGATTCTCGATGTGGGATGCGGCGAGGGCGTTTTTCTCAGCCAGGCGGCAAAGCGGGGCTGGGAGACCTGGGGGACGGAGCTTTCCCCCTATGCGGCGCGCCACGCCTCGTCGAGTCTCGGCGGCGACATCTTTTGCGGCGAGCTCTACGATGCCTCATTCCCGGGGCATTTCTTCGACGTGGTCACCCTGTGGCACGTCCTGGAGCATGTGAGGCAACCGGCGCGGTACCTGGCAGAGATCCGGCGGGTCATCCGGCCGGGCGGCCTCCTGGTGGTCGCCGTTCCCAACGTGGATGACCTCTTCATGCAGGCGGCCTACCGCATCGTTCGGGGCCGCCCGCAGAGACTTTTTTCGAAAGAGGACAGGGAAATCCACCTCACCCATTTTTCCGCCAGGACCATCGCGATGTATCTGGAGAGGACCGGATTTTCCAGGATACGGATTGGACCCGATTTCGGGATCGTCGAGCCGGGAAAACGGCTGATCAACGCGGCTGCCGCAGCCTGCGGATACCTGGGGGGCNTGACGGTGTGCAATTCGCTGGAGGTCCATGCCCGGCCAGCCGGTTCGTGACAGACGAACATGAATGAAATCCTGAAATCCGTTTATNTCAACCTGCGGGGAATCGTCCTCCGCGCGGCCGGGCATTGTGTCCGGCAGGAAAGGGATGCGCGTTTGCAGCGCGGCTCCGTCAAGAGGATCCTTTTCATCCGCCTCGACAGGATCGGCGATGTCGTCTTGTCGACGCCCGCCATCAGGGCGCTGAAGAAGCATTTCCATAACGCCGAACTGACCGTCCTGCTGCNCTCGTCTACGCGGGGGCTCGTGGAGCACAACCCCTCTGTGGACAGGATCATCACCGTTGACAGTATCGGGGATCTCATCGGGGCGATCCGGGAACTGCGGGCCCTCCGGTTCGACCTGGTTGTCGATCCGTACGACGACTGGCCTCTCGAGTCGGCCCTCGTCGCGGGGATGAGTGGCGCGACGGTTCGNATCGGTTACGCCGTGGCCGGGCGGGAGGCCTTCTTTACGGTCAGGCTCGAGGAGCCCGGACCGGGGCGGCACATGACGGACGTGGTCATGGACAGTCTCAAACCGCTGGGGATCCCTTCGGATGATGTGCGCCCGGATGTCTTTCTCTCAGAAGNGGAGCTCGCGTCGGCCCGGAAATGGCTCCATGAAAGACGAAACGGCAGTCTGCCTCTCATCGGTTTCCACCCGGGTGCATCCTGCGAAACGCAGCGCTGGCCCGCGGAATATTTCTCCGAGCTGGGAACCCTCTTGCTTCGCGAAGGGCAAAGAGGCCTCATCCTGTTTGGAGGACCCGGCGACCGGAAGCTTGTGGAAGCGATGGCCCGGCAGATCGGTGACACGGCGCTGACCTGTATCACCGGAGATATCCGGCGATTTTCGGCCCTGCTGGCGTGCTGTCAGCTTCTCGTCTGCAACAACTCCGGGCCTCTTCATGTGGCCTGTGCTCTTGGAATCCCAACGGTTTCCTTCATGGGACCCTCCGTGAAAGAACGCTGGTCGCCCCGGGGGAGCCTGCACCGGGTCTTGAGACGGGACGGACTTCCCTGCATCGGATGCAATCGGGGNCGCTGCGCCATGAAGATGCACGACTGCATGCGCCAGATCGGGCCGGAGGATGTGCTCGGAGTGATTCGGGAGACGGTGGCTGCGTTTTCTATCAACAAGGAGCCGCGTGACGATGATCGCTGAGAGATGTCTGATCTGCAGGGAGGCAATCCCCGGGGAGTCCCGCCCCGGGGCGGATTTTTCCTACCGGCGCTGCGGACGCTGCGGGCTTGTCTATCTGCACCCGCAGCCCGATTTCGGCTGCCTGCGGGACATCTATGCCGGCAGTGCGGAATGTGCGGTCGATGCAGGGATTGACCCGACGGGGGAAGAGATCATTCACAGGAGCCGGTTTGCCGGCGAACTGGACCGGATCGAAGAACTAAAATCGCCGGGGTGCATCCTCGACATCGGTTCCGCCTGGGGGTTCTTCCTTGACGTGGCAAGAAAACGAGGCTGGAAGACGNGGGGGGTGGAGCTTTCTCATGAAGCGTCCGGTTATGCCCGAAGCCGATTCGGTCTGGATGTCTTTGACGGAAAGCTTTCGGAAGCCCGTTTTCCGGAAAGCCATTTTGACGTGGTGACCCTGTGGCATGTGCTGGAACATATTCCCGACCCTCTGGCAGAGCTCGAAGAGATCCGGAGAATCATCCGGAATGACGGTCTTCTCGTAATCAGCGTGCCAACGCTGCAGAGCGCCTCGGAGTCCTCGTCGGATGCCACTCCTCTTCACCTTTTCTATTTCGACGGAGCCACCTTGACCGCCCTGGTCCGGAAGGCCGGTTTCCGCGTCCTGCAGATTGAAGGGCGCAGCAGTTCGGGCGTAATGTCAACGTTGAAAAAGGCGGGCATCCGGGATCCCCGGCGATTCGTGGTCCGCTACTGGCGCGTCTTGTCGAAGCTCAGGAAACTGCTCCATGGCATGAGAAAACGTCTCGGCCGTCCCGGAGAGATTACTCTTTATGCCGTTCCGTCGGATCGGTAAGGATGCCCGGGCATCGGACATGAACGGGAGATCTGGCGATTTCCTGGCCCGGCACTTCCTGTTCTTTCTCCGGGTCGTATTGGGGATTCTTGCCGAGGCGGCCGCCCAGTCCATCCGAGATTCCCTTCAGAACGGCCCGGATCTTCTCCCTCTTCCCTTCGCCTCCGATCATCGGGCAGTATAAAATCACCTTGAGGCCATAGAGCAGGGTTTTGCAGAAGGGGACCCAGGCGCCGAATTTCAGGTAGATCGCCGTTTGATTTCTGAACGCGTAATACAGCCTGAAGGGTGAGCTGTACATTTTCTCCGTATGGAAAAACAGGTGGGTCTCGCTTTTTCCCTTGTTGCGATTTTCGGTGCAGTGGCTGGTGGGGATCCAGAAACACTGGTAACCCTTCCGGGCCAGGCGGAGGGAGAAATCGAGATCTTCTCCGTAGAGAAAGTATTCGGACAGGGGCAGGGAGACCTCCGAGACGGCTTCACTGCTGAACAGCGTTCCCCTCCAGGGAATGATGTGCAGTCTCGTCGGGTGCTGTTCGGGATGATGTCCCCCGACGCTCCGGACCGCCCCGAGCTTGCACCCTCGTTTCAGCAAGTCGAACCCGTTGAGAAGCTCTGCGAGCGTGTCCGGTCGCAGACGCACGTCGTCGTCGAGAGTCCAGATATAGTGACTCTTCGCCAGAGCGGNCTTCATNCCGTGATGGTATCCTCCGGCGCTACCCGTATTTTCGGGCATCCGGATACAGTCGACGCCGGGAAACCGCGTCTTAATGGCTTCCTGTGTCCCGTCGCTGCTGGCGTTGTCGACAACGATGATGCGGTCGGGGGGCCGGCTCTGGGAGGCAATATCGTTCAGGAGGATCTGCAGCATGGCCGAGTTGTTGTATGAAACGATGACCGCAACGACCGTTTTCATTCTGTCACCGGGACCAGTTCCACCTGAAGATACTCGCCCTTGCCCTTGAGAGCATGGTCGTGAATTCGAAACACCAGGGCAATCATGGCCCGCGCAACGCACGTGCGAAGCAGTCGGATCCATCCCGCGCTCTGTGAAATCCTGCCTTTCCGGTGCTTCATCCATGCCTGAAGGGAATAGGCGAAAACGAATTCCGGTGTGACAGCCCGCAGTTTCTCGACGCGAAATCCCGTCGTTTCAGCCAGTGCCCGAATGGTCGTTGGAGTGAAATGATAGAAGTGAAAAGGGAGATGCCAGCCGAACCAGAATTTGTGAAAGAGGGCCGCCGGGGAGCTGTCCGCATTGGGGCACCAGATCAGGACCCGTCCGTCGGGCTTCAGGATTCTCTTGATCTTTGCCAGGGCATTCCGGGGCGAGGACAGGTGCTCAATGGAGTGCCAGAGGACGACGGAGTCGAAGAAATCCGCAGAGAAAGGCAGATCCTCGAAGCTGCCCGTGCATACGTCAAAGCCGTTGCGCCGGCATAATTCCGCCGAGACGGCATTGGGCTCCACGCCGTAAGCGCGGCACCCTCTCATCCGGGCCTGTTCCAGGAGGTCGCCTGTCCCGCAGCCGATGTCCAGCACATTTCCCTTCATTTTGCGGATGGCAGCGCTGGAATACTGGCCGCACAGTGCATGCCACAGGGTCAGCATGCCCGGGTGACGGCGCATGAAGGGTGCGGCTCCGGTGGAAGAGCAGGGACGAGCGTTAGTTTCGTAGTGCGTTGCATACAGCTCGTGAAGCTCGATCCCGGTGGGCCTTGGATTGGTATAAAGCAGCCCGCAGGACGCGCATTGCACGATCGAAAAGGTGCCGGGCACATGGAATAGATGATCTTCCATTGTCAGATGGGGGGAATGCTCTCCGCCCCCGCACTGGTCGCACATCACAGATTCCATGCAAAACCTCTCGGTGACGAACTTCCGCCGGCGGCGCGCGACGGCAGTCTGCTGTCGCCCGTCAGGGATAGACAGGTGTGCGAATTTCATGCCAGGGGGGCTGTTGCGGATTTCTGCCGAAGGTTCCTGTTGCTGTNCCCCGGCGGCCCGCACCTTACGACCTGGGATGACCGCCGACTCTTCTTTTGCGGATGTCTGCCGAAACGACCGGCAGACGTGCACGGCGAAACGGGCGGTCATAGCTTGCTGGTATGTTTCTTGCTGATTTTTCAATAGATTACGGCTTCTCCCGGATCGATGGAAGCGCGGCGGCCACGCGGCATGTTTTGAACCCTTGCCCGCCAAACCCGAGGAAAACGGCGGGTTCTGCATCCGGAAGACAGCGCGGGTCACTTTTTCAGGCTGCAGGGGCCGCAGAAGGAAATCACACGTTATGCGCAGGCATCCGGTAATCGAGGGGAGGAGTGATCCCATGAGGCCGGGGTCTTCCCTTCCATCCGTTCGGGCGATGGACCGGTTCTGGGGCTTCTTCCCCTTCGTCGTGGCGATCCATGCGGTCAGCGGTTTTTTCCTGATGCGCCTGTATCCGTATCTCATGACAACGGATACGCCCTCCTACATCTCCATCGCCAGAAAATATGCGGGAGGCAGCTTCCATGATGCGGTCAACTGGGTCTGGTCGCCCCTCCTCTCCTGGCTGCTCGCCCCGCTCATCCTCCTCGGTGCGGATCCGATTCCCGCCCTGCAGTTTCTTGCCCTGATGACCGGGATTGCCGGGTTGATCGCCTGCAGAGGGATGTTCAGGGAACTCGGCATTCCGGAAAAAACCCAAGCCATCATGCTGCCTGCGCTGATCCCGGCGATTCACGCCTTTTCCCTGGCCAACCCGAACCCGGATTTCCTCGTCGCCGTTATCCTCCTCTTCTATGTCCGGCTCGTCCTCTCCCGGGATTACGGGAAACGCCCGTGGGACGGTTTTTTCTGCGGATTGCTGGGAGCCGTGGCCTATTTCGCAAAAGCCTACGCGTTTCCCTTCTTTGCCGTGCACTTCCCGCTCGTGAACCTCTGCCGGCTGTATGGCGAGCCGGAACCCGTCATTCGGAGAAGCATGCGATTCTCCCTCTGTCTGGGACTCGCTTCCTTCATCGCGATCTCCTCGGTCTGGATCGGCGTTCTTTTCGCCAAGTATGACCGACTGACGATCAGCACGATCGGAAGCTACAATCTCAAACTGGTCAATGATGAGGCCGGGCTTTCCTTCCTGAGCGGCGGGTTCGCCGAGCCGCCCGACCCTTACGCACTCAGCGCCTGGGACGACCCGACACGGCTGGCCGANGGACGCTTGAAACCGCTGGAGCTTCCGCGGGTGATCGAGAACACGATGCGACGCATCGGAATGAATGTGCTGAAAACCGTCGAAGGGTATCAGGCGGGCTCCGTCTTCTCCATGGCGATTCTTTGCTGTGCCGCCGTCGGTCTGATCGGGCTTTCGAAAAGGGCGCTGCTCGGGAACNCCGTTTTCCTCCTGCTGCTGACGATTCTTCTACTTCCCGCCGGATACCTGCCTCTGCTGGTGAACACGCGCTACCTCTACCTCGGCATCCTGCTGATCTGCGCCCTGGGCGGGACCCTTCTGCTTCGGTATGAACCAGGGGATCAGCGGAAGAGAATCGCCGTCCTCCTCATTCTCTGCCTGTCCTTCACCATCGTGCCGTTTCGCGATCTTCGGGCCAACAGGCATCGCAACNCCGACCTCCNCGATCTGGCGACGATCCTCGTGGAAAAGGACATCCGAGGGCGCATCGCGTCCAACGGGTCTTATGACCGGTCCCTTCTTCTGACCCATTTCATCGCCGGGGGGCGGCAGGGTGCGACCTATCTCGGCTGCTCTCCGCCGCAGGCCCCGGTGAGTGCACTGGACGGCGATCTCCGGTGCAACGGAGTCGATTATTATCTCTGCTGGGCGGAGCACCCCTGCAATCTGCGCCCGGTGTATCCTCTCATCCGGCTCGACGGCGTTGAAACCCTTCGTGTCTACCGCATCCGCTGACCANTGCCGCTGGTATGTTTCTTGCTGATTTCTTTTAGGAATCCGTCTGCCTCGTGGCTGACAATCAAACGGGATCGAACCTTCGTGAACCAGCCGCTCCGAAAAATACTGATTGTGCTGATTGCCGGTATCGGCGATCTGGTCCTGGCTTCAAAAGGCATTCGTTCTATCCGCAACGGACATGCCGGTGCCGAGATTCATCTGCTGACCAGCACCGACGCGGCGCCACTGGCAGAGAACTATGACTACATCGACCGCGTTTGGGCTTTCCCGATACGGGAATTCAGGAAAGACAAGCGATATGCCGCCGATATTTTGAGATTGGTCGGGTCCCTCCGGAAAATCAGGTTTCAGGTGATCCTGAATCTTTACGCGGTCGAGTCATTCGCGGGAGCCTTCAAGATGGGGCTCCTGTTCCGGCTGCTGGGGGCCATGCGGAAGATCGGCCACGACAGTCATGGTTTCGGGAGGTACCTGACGGAGAAAGTCAACGGGAGCGCCTTTCGCGGCCGCCATGCCGCCGAGGCCATGATGGANATCGCCGAGAAGGCCGGAGGGATTCCTGATGAAAGGGGAATCGAGGTTTTCTGGAGCGAAGGAACGGAAAAGAGATGGATCGACCCGTTCGGCTCTTCGGAAAAGACGGCTGGACCGGTTGTGGGGATAAACCCGGGGGGAGATCGAAAGAACCGGCGCTGGAACCCGGCGCGGTATGCGGAAGTTTCGGACCGGCTTGCAGAGGGCCTGGGAGCCCGGATTGTTCTTCTCGGCGGGCCTTCGGAAACGTCGATTGCCCGGTCTATTGAAAACATGATGCAGAATAAGCCGATCAATTTGTCGGGCCGGCTGAACCTGGATGATCTCACGTATGTTCTCAGCAAGCTCAACCTCCTGATCACAAACGACAGCGGTCCCATGCATATGGCTGCGGCGCTGGGGGTTCCTCTCGTGGCCATCTTTGGTCCCGAGGACCCCGAGCGCCTCGGTCCCTACACCGATCCCCGTCTCTATCGGATCGTCTCGGGGTTCGTTCCTTGCAGCCCCTGTAAGAAGTCCACCTGCGACAGCATGCTTTGCCTTGATTCGATTTCCCCCGATGCCGTCCTGCAGAAGTGCGAGAGCCTGACGGGAGCTCTCTCCTGCGGTGCGAGGGCGCGGCTCGAAGCGCCGGCAGGGGCTCAGGAATTCGCAGTGGAAAGAAAGGCCGGATTTTAGAATCGATGTGCGGGATCTGCGGAGCGGTGACGACAAACGGCCTCCGGCTCGATGAGCCGACCCTGCGGCGCATGACCGACGTCATGAGCCACCGCGGGCCCGACGAGTCGGGCCTCTACCTGCGGCGGGGGCCGGAGACGACGGTGGGGCTCGGCCACCGCAGGCTCTCCATCATCGACCTGACGGAAGCGGGCCGGCAACCCCTGTCCAACGAGGACGGGACGATCTGGCTCGTCTTCAACGGCGAGATCTACAACTACCCGGAGCTTCGCAAGGAGCTGCAGAGCCGCGGTCACTGCTTCCGCTCGAACACGGACAGCGAGGTCATCGTCCACCTCTACGAGGAGGAGGGGATCGGGTGCGCGCGCAGGCTCGCCGGGATGTTTGCCTTTGCCCTGTGGGACGAGAAAACAGGGGCGCTCATCCTGTGCCGCGACCGCATCGGCATCAAACCCCTCGTCTACTGGCATGACGGACAGACCTTCCTTTTTGCTTCGGAGATCAAATCGATCCTGCAGTACCCCGGGTTCGAGAAACGGATCGACTGGCAGGCCCTGGAGCTCTACCTCACCTTCAACTACATCCCAGCCCCGCACAGCATCTTCCGGGACCTTCGGAAACTGCCCCCGGGGCAGACCCTGTGCTTTCGCGGCGGCAACGTCAGCACGAGCGAATACTGGAACATCGATCGCGCGGGCCTGTCGGGCCGCGAGGAGCCGGGCCTGGAGGAGCAGAAGACGCTGCTTTTCGAGGCCCTCGATGCGGCCGTCAAGAGCCACATGATCGCCGATGTCCCCGTGGGGGCCTTCCTCAGCGGCGGCATCGACTCGAGCATCATCGTGGGCCTCATGGCGAGGCACTCGCCGAAACCCGTGCAGACCTACACGATCGGCTTCGAGGACATGCCGCTTTTCGACGAGCGCTCCTATGCCCGGGAGGTGGCCCGCTTCCACGGCACGGAGCACCGGGAGTTCAGCCTCTCGGCCCGCGACGTCCTGGAGGCCGTCCCGAAGGTCCTCGAATCCTTCGACGAGCCCTTTGCCGACTCCTCGGCGGTTCCCACCTACATCGTTTCCCGGGAGACGGCGAGAAACGTGAAGGTGGCCCTCTCGGGCGACGGCGGCGACGAGCTCTTCGCCGGTTACCGGATGTACGCCGGCGAGCGCTGGTCAACGTTCTACAAACTCATCCCCGGTGTGGTGCGCCGCGGCGTCATCGAACCCCTGGCGGGTGCGCTCCCCGATTCGCGGGAGACCCTGCTTACCGATTACGCCCGCCGGGTCAAGAAATTCGTCAGGGGGGCCGGGCTTTCCTTCGAGAAACGGTTCCTTGCCTGGAACGAGATCTTCGACCGCGCAACGCGGGAGCGTCTGCTCCACGCAAGCCATGGGCTGAACTTCTTCCTGGGNGAGGAGATCCTGCGCGAGCGGCTCCGGGAGCGCCAGGACGACGCCGTCAACCGGATGCTCTACACCGACGTGAAGGAGTCGCTGCCCGGGGACATGCTGACGAAGGTGGACCGCATGAGCATGCTCAGCTCGCTGGAAGTCCGGGTGCCCTTCCTGGACCACCAGGTCTGCGAGCTTGCCTTTTCCATCGGCGGGGGGCGCAAGCTGCGAAACGGGAAGGGCAAGTTCATCCTCATCGAGGCCTTCAAGGACCTGCTGCCCCCATCGCTGCACAACCGGCCCAAGTGGGGCTTCGAGATGCCGCTGTCCTCCTGGCTGCACAACGACCTGGGCCATCTGATCGATGACTACCTCGAACCCGGGCGGATCCGCCGGCAGGGGATCTTCGATGCCGCCTCGGTGTCACAGGTCGTGGAGGCCTTCCGGAGCCGCCGCTCCGATCCCTCGTGGCAGCTCTGGAACCTCATCGTTTTCCAGGTGTGGCACGAAACCTACATGGCGGGCGGCCGATGAGAAAGACCCGCATCATCCACGTCATCACGCGCTTCGACAAGGGGGGATCCGCCGAGAACACGTACCTCACGGCGGCGGGCCTGGACCGGGAGGCCTATGAGGTCTGGCTGGTCACCGGGTCCTCGCGCGAGTCCGCGATGGGACTGCAGGAGTCGGCCTGCGTCGAGGAGAACCTCGCCCGGCTCCGGGCCCAGGGGGTCAAATTGCTGACCCTGGCCACGCTTGTGCGGCAGGTGGATCCCGCCAGGGATCTGATGGCGCTGCTTGCCCTGTGGCGTTTTTTCCGCAGGGAGCGCCCGGCAATCGTTCACACCCACACATCCAAGGCGGGAATCCTCGGGCGCTGGGCGGCATGGCTGGCGGGGGTCCCGGTCATCGTCCACACGCCCCACGGCCATGTCTTCTGGGGCTACTTCGGCCCCGCCAGGACCCGTCTATTTATCGCTCTGGAAAAGCTCACCGCCCTCATTACGGACCGGCTCGTCATGCTGACGGACCAGGAGAGGCGCGANCATCTGCGTTTCCGCATTGCTCCGCAAGAAAAGTTCGCGACGATCCACAGCGGTGTCGACCTGGGGCGCATTGAGGCCTCCGCGGGCGAGCGCGACAGGGCGCGGCAGAGCCTTGGCATCTCCAACGGGGCCTTCGTCGTGGGCACCGTGGGGCGGCTCACGGCCGTGAAGGGGCACCGGGTCCTCCTCGACGCAGCGCAAAAGGTGATTGCCCGCCATGGCGAGATGATCGTCGTCCTTCTCGGTGCCGGGGAACTGCAGGGGGACCTCGAGAGGCAGGCTGCCCGGCTGGGCATTGGCGAAAACGTCCGCTTTGCAGGCTGGCAGCCCGACGCGGCCCGCATCATGAGCGCCTTTGATCTCTTCGCTTTCCCGTCGTTCAACGAGGGGATGGGCAAGGCTCTCGTCGAGGCCATGGTCCTGGAAAAACCCGTTGTGGCCAGTCGTATCGGCGGCATCACCGATCTCGTCGACGACGGCGTCAGCGGTTTTCTCGTCCCGGCCGCCGAGCCGGAGGCTCTGGCCGACCGCATGCTGTATATCCTGGAAAATCCCGAAACGGGCCGGCGCATGGCGAAGAAAGCGGTNGAGAAGGCCTCTGCGTATGGCTCCGCAGCCATGGTCCGGCAGATCGAAAGCCTTTACTCGGGCCTTCNTTCCCGCCNGGAAGGGCCGTGTGCCCCGGAATGCCCTCCTGCCGAACCCTGACCGCCCGGGGATGACCGGGGGCGCGTCCCGCAAGCCCCGCCTTGCAGGCGGGGTTAGGGCGCGCAATCCTGTCTGGTTCTTTCCTTGCCGGGAGACCCCGTCCTGTGGGCGGGGAGCTTCACTTTTCCCGACACCAAAATTTCCCGCTTTTTTTATCCTTCAAATCATGAATCTGGCAAGGGTTTTGCTCTAACTGGTGAAAGACAGAATCCATATTCGGGGTGCGCCGGATGGGTCTGAAAAAAACAAGCATTCTACATCTCTCTGCGATCCTCTTCATCGCCTCGCTGGTCGTGGCGGCAGCAGCCGTCTTTGCCGCCGACACACCGCCCCTGGCTGCGCCCGTGCGCGGCCTTGTCGATCTGCGGACCACACACAGCGACGGGGACTACGATGTGGAGACCCTCGTCAAGATGGCCCGGGAGCGCGGTTTTTCCGTGGTGATCATCAACGACCACGACCGGCTTGCCATGGAATACGGGATTGCGCCGCTGCGCCACGTCATCAAGAAGAGAGAAGAGCGAAACTCGATCAACGTGAAGGGNGCGTCGTCGTATCTCGATGCCGTCAGCGAAGCACAGAAAAAGTATCCCGATGTGGTCGTCATTGCGGGCTCAGAGTCGGCACCGTTCTACCACTGGACGGGAAACCCCTTCGGCGGGGACCTGACGGCGTGGAACTACGAGCGGCGCGTCCTCACCGTCGGCCTGGAGAATGCCGAGGATTACGAAAGCCTGCCCGTCATCAACAACGGATTCACGACCCGCTACTTGAGCCTGGCCCTGCCGGGAATCCTGGCCTTTGCGGCGGCCCTCCTCATCGGCGCCGTAATGATCCGGTGGAAGGGCTTCTTCCGCGCGGCAGGCATTGCCGTCGTTGTCATCAGTCTTTTGTTCATCGCCAACAGCGACCCCCTCCGGAGCTCTCCCTTCGATCCCTACAGCGGCGATCCGGGCATGGCTCCCTGGCAGTTGCTGATCGACGAGGTGAATGCCCGGGGCGGGCTCACGTTCTGGAACTACCCGGAGACGCACTCCGGCATCCGGGAGATGGGCCCTATCAAGGTCAACACCGCGCCCTATCCGCAGGTGCTCGAAGAGTCGAGCGGGTACACGGGCTTTGCCGCCCTCTACGGCGACACCAGCACGATTACCGAGCCGGGCGAGCTCTGGGACCGTGTGTTGACGGACTATTGCAAGGGATACCGGCCCCATCCCGCCTGGGGAATTGCTACCGCCGACTATCACAAGGAAGGCGAAGCCGGCGAGATGCTCGGGAATTTCCAGACGGGGTTCTTCGTGGAGAAGCTGACCCGGAAGGAAATCCTCGAAGCCCTGAAGANGGGCAGGGTCTATGCCTACAGGGGTCACTACCCCCGTTACGCCCGACTCGAGGAGTTTTCCGTCTCGTCGGTGGACGGCGGCAGCCGGGCCATCTCGGGCGGGCAGGTCGTGCTGAAAGGAAACCCGGTCATCCGGTTCCGGATCGCTGCCAATGAGGAGACAAACGAACGGGTCGTCGTCCGGCTGATCCGCGCAGGGCTCGTGGCGAAAGTGTTCGAAGGGACACTTCCTCTGGAGATCGCTTACGAGGACGAATACTTCAAGCCCGGCGAGAGGATTTTCTACCGGATCGACATGCAGAACTACGGGGTTCTGGTGTCCAACCCCATTTTCGTCGACTACCGGATGGACCTGGAAAAAAACCTGGCCACAGGGGGCTGAACATCCGGTGAACGGGCGGGAAACATCGATGATCGTCTCTATCCACCAGCCGCAGTATCTGCCGTGGCTGGGCTACTTTGACAAGATCGACCGGGCAGACGTCTTCGTGCTGCTCGATACGGTGCAGTACAAGAAAAACGAGTGGCAGAACCGCAACCGGATCAAGACAGCCCGGGGTGCTCAATGGCTGACGGTGCCGGTCACGTACCGATACCCGCAGCTCATCTGCGAGGTGGGGGTCAACGGCTGCGAGCGCTGGCAGCACAGGCAGCAGCAGGCACTCGCCACGAATTACCGGAAGGCGCCTCACTGGGGCACCTGGCGGGGTTCTTCGAGGAGGTCATCTCCCGTTCGTGGGAGACGATCGCGGAGCTCAACATCCACGTGGTGAAGCGCCTTGCCGCGATCCTGGGTATCNCGACGCCGATTCATGTGGCCTCCGGGCTGGGGTCGTTTCCCGTGGACCCCGACGAGCGCCTGATNGCNCTGACGAAACATTTCGGGGCCGGCACGTACCTTGCGGGCAACGGCGGCCACGAATACATGGACCTGGAAAAGTACAGGCGGGCAGGGGTCGATGTGCTTTTCCAGGATTACCGGCATCCGCGGTACGATCAGCTCTTCGGGGAGTTCGAGTCCAACATGTCCGTCATCGACCTGATCTACAACTACGGGGAAGAAAGTCTTTCCATTCTGAGAGGTCCGTCGTGAAGATACTGGCCATCGGCGCCCATCCCGACGATATCGAAGTCGGCTGCGCCGGAAATCTGTTGAAGTACTCGAAGGCAGGTTGCCACCACGAGATCTATCTTCTCGTCATGACACACGGGGGGCGGGGCGGCGAGGAAGTGGTGCGGACGGCCGAACAGGAACGCTCGGCAGCNATCCTGCGCGCCAAAGACCTGATCTGGGGCGGTTTCGACGACACCGAGCTCTCCCCGCACATGAACCGGATGGTCAGCGAGATCGAGGTCCTGATCCGGAAGATCTGCCCGGATTTCATCTTCGTCAACGATGGAAACGACACCCACCAGGATCACCGGACGCTGTGCAAGGCAACGGTGTCGGCAACCCGCTATGTGAAAAACGTTCTCTTCTACGAGGTCCCCACGACNGTCAACTTCAGCCCTCTCGTCTTCGTCGACGTCAAGGACACTCTGGAGCGAAAGATCGACGCGCTGCTGGCTCATCGGTCACAGGTCCTGAAGACCAATATCGAGGGACTCACGATTGCGGACATGGCAAAGTCGACGGCTGTCTTCCGCGGCATCCAGGGGCGGGTCCAGTATGCCGAGGGGTTTGTTCCCCTGCGGTTGTTCGTAAATATGTGAGTGAGAAAAAGATGATCCCGCATTCCCGGCCCCTTATCGACGAGGAGGATGCCCGCGAGGTCCAGCGCGTGCTGCTCTCGGGTCAGCTCGCCCAGGACGGGGAGGTGGCGCGATTTGAAAGTCGAATGGCCTCCTTTGTCGGTGCGAAGGGCGCCGTGGCCGTCCATTCCGGAACGGCGGCATTGCACCTGGCATTGCTGGCCCTCAAGGCCGGGCCCGGCGATGAGGTCATCGTGCCCAGCTACGTCTGCCCGGCCGTGGTGAACGCCGTGCTCTACACCGGGGCCACCCCCGTGGTGGCCGACATCGACCCGGCGAGTTTCAACCTGTCGCCCGAAGATGCGAAGCGGCGGGTGACCGGGAAGACCCGGGCCGTCATCGTTCCCCACATGTTCGGGCTGCCTGCAGACTTGGACGCCCTGGGGGCGCTGGGCGTCCCGGTCGTGGAAGACCTGGCGCTGGCTGTCGGGAGCCGCCGGCATGGCAGGCGGACGGGGAG
>JGI20214J51088_10000480_pt1 | contig 28005 bp, 28 predicted proteins | sample WetSurMetagenome_FD_51088 | JGI IMG/M metagenome (IMG submission 51088) | reverse complement strand
TGCGCGCTCTTGCGGCGCAGCGCGAAGCGGTAGGCGCACAGGCTGGACTTTTGTACGGTCTGCTTCGCAGGGCCACCTGGATCCAAACCCACGCGCTCTACCGAGCGGCGGCGCTAGCCTTGCCCGCCCTGAACGACGGGGCTTGCCGTGCTTCATGGTCAAGATCACACATCGGAACTTCGAAACCTCCCGGAAGCGCCTTGGGCGCCGCGGGGCATCGAAGAGCGACGCGCCGGGTCAGGCCGCCAGGGCGAGCCGCTGCCGGCCCAGGGCCTGCAGCAGCATCAAGACCAGCCGGCGCAGGCCGTCCCAGGGTTCAGCCGGCCAGTCCGGGTGGCGCAGACCCTTGACGAGCCCGTCACAGACACTGGCCGCCTCGACCAGGTGCTCGAGCTGGTGGTCGGCGAGCAGTGGCAGCGCGCGTTCAAACAACCGCTCCTTCAGGCCCCAGACGCGCGCCTCGCGCAGCGCCAGAGGCAGGGGGCGACCGTCGGCCTGTGCAGCGCGCACGCGGTGAAGCGCGCGGATGTCCTCGGCCAGCGTCCAGTGGACCAGCACCGGCGATTCGCCCTCGGCGCGCAGCCCGTCGAGCATGCGCAGCGCGCGGGCGACCTGGCCCGCGAGCACCGCTTCGCCGAGCTTGAAGACGTCGTAGCGGGCGACGTCGAGCACCGCCGCCTCGACCTGCTCGAAGCTCAGCTCGCCGGCCGGGTAGAGCAGCGCCAGCTTCTGCAGCTCCTGGTGCGCAGCGAGCAAGTTGCCTTCGACGCGGTCGGCGAAGAATGACAGCGTGCGCTGGCCGGGCTCGCCGTCTGCGACGCGCTGATCCTGACGCGCCAGGCGCTGCGCGATCCAGCCCGGCAGCGCCTTACGCTCGACCGGCTCGACGCGCAGCGTGACGCCGGCGGCGTCGAGCGCGCCAAACCAGGCGGCCTTGGTCTGCTGGAAGTCCAGCCGGGGCAGCTGCACGATCGTCAGCACCTCGTCGCCGAGCTGCGCGCAGTAGCGCTGCAACGCCTCGGAGCCGTCCTTGCCCGGCTTGCCCGAAGGGATGCGGATCTCGATCAGCTGCCGGTCTGCGAACAGGCTCATCGCCTGCGCCGCACCGAGCACGGCGCTCCAGTCGAAATGCGCGCCGCCGACGCTGAAGACCTTGCGCTCGCCGTAACCCGCCGCGCGCGCCGCCGCGCGGATCGCGTCGCCGGCTTCCTGCGCGAGCAGCGGCTCGTCGCCGTAGACCGTGTACAGCGGCTTCAGGCCGCGCGCCAGGTGCGCCTCGAGCTGGTCGGCGCGTATCTGCATCAGCGCTGGATCGACGCGAGCCGGCGCATCACCTGCATCACGGCGTCGGTCTGCATCTGGCGGAAGAGCTCGTCCTCTTCCTGCTGTTTGGCGAGCGCGAAGTTCTCGGCGTAGCTGAGATCGTTCTGCAACTCCAGGTCGACCGGCGCGATCAGCTCGTGGCCGGCCGGGGTTTCGACGCGAAAGCGAAACGTCAGCCGGAGCTGGAACTCGCGCACCTGCGCCGCCGCGGTCGACGCGACAACGCTCTGCTCGCGCTGCTCGCCCAGCGCCTGCAGCACGACCTCGGCCTGCGCTGGCGCGTCGACTACGCGCACGGTCTTCGCGAGGTTGTCGCGCAGCTCGGCCGCGAACGGCGAACGCGGCGCGAAGCCGGTGAGCGCGATGCTGCGGAACGGCAGCGCCGGGATGCGCCGCAATTCGAAGCCGCAGCCGGCCAGCGCCAGCGGCGCCAGCGCGAGCAGCGCGCGCCGCCGCGGGCCGTCAGACGACCACATTGACCAGTCGGCCCGGGACGATGACGACCTTCTTCGCCGATCGGCCCTCGGCGAAGCGTGCGAAGTCCGGACTCGCCAGCGCGGCCGCCTCGATCGCGGCGCGGCCCGCTTCGGCGGGCACGCGGATCGCGCCGCGCGTCCTGCCGCCGACCTGCAGCACGAGCTCGATCTCGCTGCGCACCAGCGCCGCTTCGTCGACCTGCGGCCAGGCGGCGGACACGAGGTCGCCGTCGGCGGCGGCGAAGCCGAGTTCGCTCCACAGCGCGTGGGTGATGTGCGGTGCGGCCGGGTAAAGCACGCGCAGCAGGATGCCCAGGCCCTCGCGCAGACTCGCGTCGGGGGCGGCAGCGGCGCCGTCGTCGAGCGCGTTGAGCAGCTTCATCGCGCCCGAGATCACGGTGTTGTACTGGAGCCGCTCGTAGTCGTGGCCGATCTGGCCGAGAAGCGTATGCACCTCCAGCCGCAGCGGGTCGGCACCGCTGGCGGCCGCCGGTGCGCTGCGCACGCGCGCCTCTTGCTTGACGCCGAAGGCCCAGAGCCGGCGCAGGAAACGGAAGCTGCCCTCGGCGCCGGAATCGGACCAGGCCGCGCTCTGGTCGGGCGGGCCGGCGAACATCGTNAACACGCGCGCGGTATCGGCGCCGAACCGGGCGATGATGTCGCGGGGCTCGACGACGTTGTTCTTGCTCTTGGACATCTTCTCGATGCCACCGAGCCTTACCGGCAGGCCATCGCTCTTCGCCGTCGCGCCGATCGGTTGGCCGCGCTCGTCGTGGTGGACCTCGACCTCGTTGGGGTAGTACCAGCGCTTCTTGCCGTCGGCCTCGTCGCGGTAGAAGGATTCGTTGAGCAGCATGCCCTGCGTGAACAGGTTCGTGAACGGCTCACTGAAGCCGACCAGGCCGAGGTCGCGCATCGCCTTGGTCCAGAAGCGCGCGTACAGCAGGTGCAGCACCGCGTGTTCGATGCCGCCGATGTACTGGTCCATCGGCATCCAGTACTCGACGCGCTCGTCGATCATCGAGCGCTCGCTGTCCGGGCAGCAGTAGCGCATGTAGTACCACGACGAATCGACGAAGGTGTCCATCGTGTCNGTCTCGCGCCGCGCCGGCTTGCCGCATTGAGGGCAGGTCACGTTAAGGAACGAAGCGCACTTGTTCAGCGGGTTGCCACTGCCGTCGGGCACCAAGTCTTCGGGCAGCAGCACCGGCAGGTCCTTCTCTGGCACCGGCACCGAGCCACAGGCATCGCAATGCACGATCGGGATGGGCGTGCCCCAGTAGCGCTGGCGACTGATGCCCCAGTCGCGCAGCCGCCAGGTCGTCTTCTTCTCGCCCAGACCCTTGGCGGCCAGCGCGGCGGCGATCGCGTCGACCGCGGGCTTGTAGTGCAGGCCGCTGTAGTTGCCAGAGTTGATGGTCACGCCGCGTGTCTTGTCGGCGTACCAGTCCTGCCAACGGTCGTAGCTGAAGTGCTCGCCGTCGACGTGGATCACCTGCAGCATGTCCAGGCCGTACTTCTTCGCGAACGCGAAGTCGCGCTCGTCGTGCGCGGGCACACCCATCACCGCACCGTCGCCGTAGCTCATCAGCACGTAGTTGCCCACCCACACCGGCAGCTGCGCGCCGGTGAGCGGGTGGGTGACGAACAACCCCGTCGGCCGGCCTTCCTTCTCCTTCAGCGCGAGCTCGGCCTCGGTCGTGCCGCCCTGCTTGCAGTCCTCGATGAAGGCGGCGAGTTCGGGGTTCGAGCGTGCGGCGTGCGTTGCGAGCGGGTGCTCGGGCGCGACGGCGCAAAATGTCACGCCCTTGATCGTGTCGGCGCGCGTCGTGAATACGTAGAGGCGCCCGTCCTGGATCAGCGCGCCGTATTCATCGCGAATCTCGTGCGGGAACGCGAAGCGCACGCCCTCGCTCTTGCCGATCCAGTGCTCCTGCATCAGGCGTACGCGTTCGGGCCAGCCCTCGAGGTAATGCGGCACGGTGCTGTCGTTGACACCCGAAAGCAGCTCGTCGGCGTACTGCGTGATGGCGAGGTAGTAACCCGGGATTTCGCGCTTCTCGACGACGGCGCCGCTGCGCCAGCCGCGGCCGTCGACGACCTGCTCGTTCGCGAGCACGGTCTGGTCGACCGGGTCCCAGTTGACGACCTGCGTCTTCTTGTAGGCGATGCCCTTCTCGAGCATCTTGAGGAAGAACCACTGGTTCCACTTGTAGTAGCTCGGGTCGCAGGTCGCGACCTCGCGCGTCCAGTCGTATGCCAGCCCGAGCGGCTGCATCTGCGCCTTCATCTCGGCGATGTTCGCGCGCGTCCAGGCGGCCGGCGCCACGCCGTTGGCGATCGCGGCGTTCTCGGCCGGCAACCCGAACGCGTCCCAGCCCATGGGCATCAGCACGTTCATGCCCTTCATGCGCAGGTGGCGCGCCATCATGTCGTTGATGGTGTAGTTGCGCACGTGGCCCATGTGCAGCTTGCCGCTCGGGTAGGGCAGCATCGAGCAGGCGTAGAACTTCGGACGCTGCGCGTCCTCGGTGACGCGCAACGCGCCGTTCGTCGTCCAGTGCGCCTGGGCTGCGGCTTCGACCTCGGCGGGGACGTATTTCTCGTTCATGCGCCGGATTCTACGTAGCGGCCTATCGCGGTGGTGCGGCCGGCGCCTCGGTGACGAAGCCGATGCGCGTCAGCCCGGCGGCCTGGACCAGGCCGATCAGTTCGGCGACGCGACCATAGGGCACACGGCGGTCGGCGCGCAGCCGGACCTCGATCTGCGGGTCGCGCAGCGCGGCGGCGCGCATGCGTGCGCCAAGCTGCTCGGCCGACAGCGCTTGTTCGCCGAGGCGGAACCGGCCGTCTGCGTCGACGGCCAGCGCGATGAAGGCCGGCGAGCCGTCGCTGCGCGCCGCATCGACCTTCGGCAGCTCGAGCCTGAGGCTGTTCGCGATCAGAGGCGCGGTGACGATGAAGATCACCAGCAGCACCAACATGACGTCGATCAGCGGCGTCATGTTGATGTCGCTGATCGGCTTCGCGCCCGGGCTGCGCTCGAGGCGGCCGAACGCCATTCAACGGCTCCCGCCCAGGTCGAGCCGCATCTCGCGCAGGTCGTGCGCGAAACCCTCGAGTTCGGCCTCGCAGGCCGCGACCCACTGACCGAAGACATTGAAGGCCAGCACCGCCGGCACAGCGACCGCGATGCCGGCGGCGGTCATCACGAGCGCCTCGCCGACCGGGCCGGCCACCTTCTCGATCGAGAGGCTCCCTTCGGCGCTGATCGCGAGCAGTGCGTGGTAGATACCCCAGACCGTGCCGAACAGGCCGACGAACGGCGCCGTGCTGCCGATCGACGCGAGCAGCACCTGGCCGAACTGCAGATGCGCCAGGCCGCGGTGGAGCGCGTCGCGCAGCCGGCGCGTGAGCTGCGAGTCGAGATCGGCCGAGGTCGCCAGCGTGCCAGATGCCGGTGTCGCGGTGGCGGCGTCGAGCAGCGGCAGCAGCAGCCCTTCGCGGTCCATCGCGGCGAGCCGCTGGCGGCCGGCTTCGAGCGTGCTCGCGCCCCAGAACGCCGGCACCGCGCATGCGATGTCGCGCCGCGCGCGGCGCAGCAGCCAGCCCTTCCAGACGATCAGCACCCACGCGCTGACGGACATAGTGAACAGCAGCAGCACGACGCTGCGCGCGACGAGATCGCCTTGCTGCCAGAAGCTCGCGAGGCCTTGCACCGGCTCAGGCCGCCGGCGCGAGGCCGAGCACGTCGTCCATGCCGTACAGCCCGGGCGCGCGGCCGGCCAGGAAGCGCGCGGCGCGCAGGCTGCCTTCGGCGTAGTTCGCGCGGCTGTTGCTGCGGTGCGTGATCTCGATGCGCTCGCCGGTGCCGGCGAAGAGCACGGTGTGGTCGCCGACGATGTCGCCTCCGCGCACGCTGGCGAAGCCGATCGTGCCCGGCTTGCGTTCGCCGGTGTGGCCCTCGCGCGCGAAGACGGCGTGGTCCTTGAGCTGCTGGCCCAGCGCCTTCGCGATCGTCTCGCCCATCGCCAGCGCGGTGCCGCTGGGCGCGTCGACCTTGTGCTTGTGATGGGCCTCGACGATCTCGATGTCGTAGCCCGCGGACAGTGAGCGCGCCGCGAGGTCGAGCAGTCGCAGCACGACGTTGACGCCGACGCTCATGTTGGCCGCGAAGACGATCGGCAGTTCGCGCGCGAACGCCGCCAGTTCGGCCTTCTGCGCCGGGCTGAAGCCGGTCGTGCCGACGACGGCTGCGACGCCGCGGGTGCGGCAGGCGGCCAGGTGGGCAAGCGTGCCTTCGGGGCGGGTGAAGTCGATCAGCACGTCGGCGTCAGCGAGACCGGTGTCCACGGACGCGGTGATCGCGACCCCGGTCGCGCGGCCGGTGAAGGCGCCCGCGTCGTGGCCGAGGAACATGCTGCCGGGCTGGTCGAGTGCGCCGACGAGCGTGCAGTCGGTGCTCGCCAGAACCGCCTCGATCAGCATCCGGCCCATCCGTCCGGAGCTGCCGGCGATGGCAACGCGGATCGTCATCAGGAGGCGTCGAGCGGCGGGTAGGCGTGCGCCGGCGCGGACGCCGCGGCCGCCGGCGGCGCCGGCTTGGGCGGCACCGGCAGCGCGCCGATCTGTGCCTCGGTCAACGCCAGCGTGCGCGGCTTGGCCTTGATCGGCGGGCTGATCGACTCGACGAACTCGCCCTCGGTGGGCAGCGCAGGGCTCTCGACCGAGGTCATCCGGTCGCCGTCAAAGTGCACGATGACGTCGCGCCGTTGCACGGCGGTGCCGGGGCGGCGGATCGTGAACAGGTAGTCCCAGCGGTCGGCATGGAACGGGTCGGTGAGAAGCGGGGTGCCGAGCACGTCGCGCACCTGGCTGCGCGTCAGTCCGGGCTTGAGCAGCGCGAGTTGCTCCTGCGTCACGACGTTGCCCTGCACGATGTCGATCTTGTACGGCGTGATCAGGCCGAACAGGCTGTCGGTCGTCTTGACCGACGAACAGCCGCCGAGCAGCAGCGTGCCGAGCACGAAAATCAGGGAGCGGCGCATGGGCACAGGGCTGGCTATGATCCCCGGATTCTAGCGGGGCTGGCCCGCCGACCGCGTGCGAGGGCGCCCGATGACGAACGTCGATGAACTGAAGAGCAGCGGCCTGAAGGCGACGCTGCCGCGCATCAAGATCCTGGAGGTATTCCACCGCACCGAGCGCCGGCACATGACGGCCGAGGACGTCTACAAGGCCTTGCTCGGCGAGGGTGCAGACATCGGGCTGGCCACCGTCTACCGGGTGCTGATGCAGTTCGAGCAGGCCGGGTTGCTGACGCGCAGCAACTTCGAATCCGGCAAGTCGATCTTCGAGCTCAACGAGGGCCAGCACCACGACCACCTCGTGTGCCTGAGCTGCGGCCGGGTCGAGGAGTTTTTCGACCCCGAGATCGAGCAGCGTCAGCATGCGATCGCGCTCGCGCGCGGCTTCGAGCTGCACGACCACGCGCTCGCGCTCTATGCGCGCTGCACCAAGCCGGATTGCGAATACCGCCACAAGTGACGCGGCGCGCGGGCGTCGCAGGCCTTCGCGCAGCGCGAACGGGCCCTAGTCACGCTCCATCGCGCGCTGGTGGCGGGCGATGAATTCCTGGTAGGTGTCGATGCCNCGCAGCTGCAGGATCGTGTTGCGCACCGCGGCCTCGACGAGCACCGCGAGGTTGCGCCCGGCGTCGACCGCGATCACGACCTTGCGCACCGGCAGGCCGAGGATGTCTTCGTACAGCGGCTCGTAGGGCAGGCGCTCGAACTCGCGCTCCATCGTCTCCTTGCGCACCAGGTGGACGATGAGCTTGAGCCGCATCTTGCGGCGAACCGCGGTCTCGCCAAAGATCGCCTTGATGTCGAGCAGGCCGATGCCGCGTACCTCGAGCAGGTTCATCAGCAGTTCCGGGCAGCGCCCTTCGATGCCGGTCTGCGAGATCCGGTACAGGTCCACCGCGTCGTCGGCGACCAGGCCGTGGCCGCGCGAGATCAGTTCGAGCCCGAGTTCGCTCTTGCCCAGACCCGATTCGCCCGTCAGCAGCACGCCCAGGCCAAGGATATCCATGAATACGCCGTGGCGCGTGGTCCGCTCAGCGAACAGCTGGCCGAGGTAGTCCCGGACGACGTCGATCACGTGGCCGGCAGATTCGGCGGTGACGAAGAGTGGGATCTCGGCGCGTTCGCACATCGCGACGAGCCGGTTCGGCGGCGTCTGCGCGTCGGCGACGATCAGCACCGGCGGCTCGAGCGTGACGATGCGCGAGATCCGGCGCTCCTGGTCCTCGGGNGAACTCGCCAGCAGGTAGGCGGTCTCGCGGCTGCCGACGATCTGGACGCGGTACGGGTGGATGTAGTTCAGGTAGCCGATCAGGTCGGCCGACGAACGCGCGTCTCGCACCGCGGTGTCGTCGAAGCGGCGCTCCGGGTGCGCGTGGCCGGCGATCCACTCCCAGCGCAAGGCCTCGCGGTGCGCCTCGAACAGCGCCTCCGCGCTCATCGAACTGGGTTTCATCGGCCGCGGCCGGCCGCATTGCAGCGCGCCGGAAGCTTCATCAGGCGACCGACTTCAGCGGTTCCCAGTCGTGGATCAGCTTGTGCACCGCAGCGGCGTCGGGCTCGGTCTTCAGGCGCTCGCGCAACTCGCGGTCGGAGAGCATCTCGGCGATCTCGGACAGAATCTCCAGGTGCCGCTGCGTCGCCGCCTCGGGCACGAGCAGGAAGATCAGCAGCGAAACCGGCTGGTCGTCGGGTGCGTCGAACGGGATTGGCTGCTGCACGCGCACCACGGCCGCGAGCGGGTTCTTCAGGCCCTTGATGCGCCCGTGCGGGATCGCCACCGCGTGCCCGAGCCCGGTCGAGCCCAGGCGTTCGCGTGCGAACAGGTTGTCGGTGACGATACCGCGCGCGATCGCGTGCTGGTTCTCGAACAACAGCCCGGCCTGCTCGAAAACGCGCTTCTTGCTGGTCGCTTCCACGTTCACCAGCACGTCGCTGGCGGGCAGGATGGCGGCGAGACGGTTCATGGGGGCATTTCCCCTCGCGGCCGGCGTGTCATCGGCGCTGCCGTCGAGTCGGTTGGTGAGCGGAAGATCATAGCAACCGAATCGACACACTCCACTGCTGATGACGGTCCGGACCGGCCGGAATGCCCATCATTGCGGCATTGCAACAACAGGTGTCGGCGCAGCAACGAAAAACGGCCCGCGCGGGCCGTTTCGGGGTGCTTCGCGGTGCGCGGGGCTCAGGCCGCGCCGGCGTCGATACGCTTGGGTGACTCGTGGTGGTGGTCCTGGAGCCGGTCCTTGTGGCGGCAGACCTGGCGGTCCAGCTTGTCCATGAGCTGGTCGATCGCCGCGTACAGGTCTTCATGACTCTGCTCGACATAGATGTCGCGCCCCTTCACGTGCAGCGTGACTTCGGCTTTCTGGCGTCGTTCCTTTTCCTTCAGCTTCTCCACCGTCAACAGCACGGTGACGTCCACGACCTGATCGAAATGGCGCGTCACGCGATCCAGCTTTGTAAGTACGTACTCTCTGAGCGCGGGCGTAACTTCGAGGTGGTGTCCGCTGATCGTCAGGTTCATCAGTGCCTCCTTTGCGAGGGGTGGGGAGTGGTGGGGTGCGCGCCGGCGGTGCCGCCGCGGCTGGGATGGGATGGGANGGGGGAATCGCGGAGCGGTCGGCGGGTGGAACGCGGGTTCGAGCGCAGCAAAGGCGGGGTCTGCGGACCAGTGTGCATCCGTCGGCGGCCCGCTGGCAAGCGGGTTCCCCGACCTCCTTCGGGGGCAGGGCGTGACGCTTCGCACCGGCATGGCGAGTCTCAACGCGCTGGCGCGTACAGCGGCAGCGCTGCGATGCGGGCTTCGATCTCGGCGCGCATCGCTTCGTAGGCCGGCGCGCCGACGCCACCGTAGCGACGCTGAAACTCGGCCGCGGGCAGGTATTCGGGCAGGCCAGCCGCATTGACCATGAAGACCGGTTCCTGTGTCGCGCCGGCGAGCCGGGCCTGCAGCAGCGCGGGCGAGTGCACCGCCATCTCGCCCAGCCGCGTGCCGGCGCGATCGGCGGCGATGTCGTTGAAGCTGAAGCCGCTGCCGGCGCGCGCGTCGGACAACTCCTTCCAGACGCCCACCGCATCGGCCAGCGGCGTGTCCGCCTCGGCCGCGATCAGCGCCGAGATCAGGAAGTGCTTGGGGAAGTCGTCGCGCCCTTGCAGCGTCACGCGCAGCGGCTGCGGCGACGGCCAGTCGCGCGCGGCGGGCAGCAGCCGGTCGAGCCCGCGCCCGTTGACGAAGAAGGCCAGCACCAAGATCGCGGCGCGGTTCTCCTGCACCGCGTCCGCGCCGGCAGCGCTGCGCTCGCGCGCGAGAGCGAACAAGGGCGGCAGCAGAGTCGCGAGCGAGGCGTCGGCACCCGCTACATGTGCCGCGGCGAGCCGGCGCAACGCCCCCTGGTAGATGCGCAGCCGCGTCTGGTCGTCCAGCGGCACCAGCGCGGCGAGCATCCGGCGCGCGCCGTCGCCGTCGAGCGCGTAGCTCGCCTGAACTTCGCCCGCACCGAAGCGCACCTGGTGCAGCGCCTGCCGGACCTGCTCCAGCTGGCTCTGCAGGCCCTGGCGCGCCGCGGCCCATGCCAGCAACGCGTCGAACAGCGTGGTCGGCAATGGCAGCCGGCCGACGCGCCAGTGCGCCAGTTCCGGCAGCGTCGAGGTCTGCCGCCATTGCAGCTCGAGGTTCAGCCATCGGCGCAGCTGTGGCAGCTCGACGCTGGCCCGGACCTCGGCCCGGCCCGGCTTCAGTGTGACACGGGTGCGCGCGTCCAGCCAGTGCTGGGCGGCGTGGAAGAGCAGCAGGTCGGCGTCGCGCCCGCTCAGGCGCAACTCGCGCAGCGCGCCGGCCGGGGCCAGGCGCGGATCGTTGCGGCGCGCGATCGCGAGCGCGTGCTCCACGTCCGCCGGTGCGATGTCCGAGCGCGTCGCGACGGCCGGCTCGCCCTCCAGGGCCAGCCACCCGGCGGCCAGCGGCAGTGATGCCAGCAGCAGGATCGCCGCGACCCACCATCGCCTCGGGCTGCGCATGCCCCGCAGTCTGCCATGGGCCTGGCCGCGCGGCGGCCCGATGCGACAATCCGGAACGGGCGCCGCGCCTGCTGCGCCGACCCGTTCGCCCCTCCTCCGCGCCCGACCGACCTGCATGCTCAACGTCTTCTCGCTGGCCCACGGCCGGCTCGTCCAGCAAGAGATCGACGACCCGCAGGCGCTGGCCCGGGTACAGCCGGTCTGGGTGGACCTCGAATCGCCGAGCGCGGACGAGAAGGGCTGGATCGCGGGCCGCTTCGGGCTTGCGATCCCGGCCGACATCGTGGACGACGACCTCGAGGAGTCTGCGCGCTTCTACGAGGAGGACAACGGTGAGCTGCATATCCGCTCGGACTTCCTGATCGACGGCGACAGCAGCGGCGGCAAGCCCTCGCGCAACGTGCGCGTGGCCTTCATCCTGCGCGACAACGTGCTGTTCTCGATCCACGCCGAGGACTTGCCGGTGTTCCGGCTGCTGCGGCTGCGCGCACGCCGGACCCCGGCGCTGATCGAGGACGCCAAGGACGTGCTGCTCAAGCTCTACGACGCCGACGCGGAGTACTCGGCCGATTCGCTCGAGGGCATCTACGACAACCTCGAGCGCGTCAGCGCGCGAGTGCTCAAGCACGAGGTCGACGACCGCACGGCCGGCGAGGCGCTGTCGGCGATCGCGAAGGAGGAGGACCTGAACGGGCGCATCCGCCGCAACGTGATGGACACGCGGCGCGCGCTCAGCTTCCTGATGCGCAGCCGGATGCTCAATGCCGAGCAGTTCGAGGAGGCGCGCCAGATCCTGCGCGACATCGATTCGCTCGACTCGCACACTGCGTTCCTGTTCGACAAGATCAACTTCCTGATGGACGCGACGGTCGGCTTCATCAACATCAACCAGAACAAGATCATCAAGATCTTCTCGGTGGCCAGCGTCGCGCTGCTGCCGCCGACGCTGATCGCCAGCGTCTACGGAATGAACTTCCGCATGATCCCCGAGCTGGAATGGCGCTACGGCTACGTCTTCGCGATCTGCCTGATGGTGGCGTCGGTCGCGGCGCCGTTCATCTACTTCCGCCGCAAGGGCTGGCTGCGCTGACCGGCGCTGCGGCTCACTCGCGTGCGCGCGCCTTGAGCCAGCGCATCAGCGCACCCAGCGCGGGCAGCTTCTCGTAGAGCTCCTCGGCCGCATCCCAATAGTCGCGGTGCTCGGCGATGCGCCCGTCAGCGGCCAGGCGCAGGTGGGTCGCGCCGTGAATGCGCTGCTCGCCGCGCCGCCAGCGGCGCATCCTGAAGCGGAAATCCCAGCTCAGGAAGCATTGGTCGCCTTGCACGATCACGTCGCGGATCACGAAGCACGGCGCGTCCAGTGCGACGAACATGTGTGCGAAGACGCGCTCGATCGCGGCCAGCCCGCGCACGTCGTTGAACGGGTCCTTGAAGCGCGCGTCGGCGGCATAGATCTCGCCCAGCGTGGCGACGTCGGCCGCGGCCAGATGTTCGAAGCGCGCGACGATGCGCTGCACGCGTGGGTCCATGCTCACAGACCGGTCGCGCGCCGCACCGCCGGGAAGTAGGCGCGGTAAGGCAGATGGCGCAGCGCCTTGAGCCAGCGCGTGAAGCGCTTCGGGAAGTGGATCTCGAACTCGCCGCGCGCCCAGCCGCGCAGGATCTCGTCGGCGGCGGTCTCGGGGCTGATCAGCGCGGGCATGCGAAACGCATTCTGCGTCGTCAGCGGGGTCGCGACGAAGCCCGGGCTGACGAGAGAGACGCCGATGCCCAGTGGGCGCAGGTCCAGGTACAGCGTCTCGGCCAGATTGATCAGCGCCGCCTTGGTCGGGCCGTAGGCCAGCGACTGCGGCAGTCCGCGGTAGCCGGCGACGCTGCCGACCAGGCTCAGGTGGCCGGCGCGCTGCGCCAGCAGCAAGGGCAGCACCGCGTCGAGCAAGGCCAGCGCCCCGGCGTAGTTCACGCGCAGGTGCTGGAGCGCGATGTCGAGGTCGAAGTCCACGGCGCGCAGCGCGCGGTAGGTGCCGGCGCTGTACAGCACGAGGTCGATGCGGCCGTGGCGTGCGGCGATGCCCGTCGCAGCGGCATGCACCGCGGCGAGGTCGGTCACGTCGACCACGACCGCCTCGCTGCCCGGATGGGCGGCGACGAAGGCGTCGAGCGCGTAGCCGCTGCGCGCCGAGACGACGACGCGCGCGCCTGCGGCATGCAACCGGCGCGCGGTCGCCAGGCCGATGCCGGTGGACGCGCCGACGAGCCAGGCGCTGCGCCCGGTCCAGTCCGTGATGCGTGGGTTCAAGGACACGTGCCGCCTGCGGGTGCCTTGTCGAACGCGAGCGTGACCTCGCCCAGGCGAAAGCCGAACTTGCTCATCACGGTCTTGTTCAGCATCACGCGCCCGTCCATCAGGTACATCCAGTCGTCCATCTGCACGTCGTAGACCTTGCCGTCGATCGGCAGGCGCAGCGTGTAGCGCCAGTTCAGTGCGTTCCCGGCCGCGGTGCCGACGGCATCGCCGACGATGTCGTCTGCGCGGCCGAGATAGTGGCCACCGCCCTGGTCGGTGAGATGCCAGACGCGACGCTGGGTCCGGCCGTCGCTGTAGGTGAAGTGCTCGTCGAGCGTGCCCTGGTCGCCCTGCCAGCGGCCGGTCAGCGCGACCGTGAAGCGGCGCACCACCTTGCCCGATCGATCGCTGAACATCCCGTGTGCGCCGAGCGGGCCGTCGAAGTAGGTCTTCAGGTCCAACACCGGCTTCTCGGCGGCGTAGTCGGCCGGGACCGGCGCGGCGCAACCGGCGACGAGCGCGGCGGCGGCCAGGAGCAGGAGTCGTCGTGGCATCGCATTCATCCTTCTTCGGTACGGCCGATCCAGCGCGTATAGAGCAGCGCAGCGGCGCCAACCTTGAGCACACAGGGCAGCAGGCAGTAGGCGGCGGTCAGCGCATGCAGCGCCACGCTGCTGCGGCTGCCCGGCGTATAGCCCAACCAGCTCAGCAGCGGCAGCGCGATGCCGGCGGCGAGCGCGAGGTTGAGCTTGGTCGCGAAGTTCCACCAGCCGAGGTAGGCGCCCTCGATCCGGCCGGCGTGGCCGGCGCGCTGGATCACACCGGTGAGCAGCGCGCCGGGCAGCGCGAGGTCGGCGCCGAGCGCGCTGCCGCTGGCGACACAGACGACCAGGAAGCCGGTCACGTCGCCGTCGCCGCACAGCGCCGCCCAGGCGAAGCTCGCGACCGCCAGCGCCATGCCGGCGAGCCACGCGCGCTCGAGGCCCAGGCGCTCCACCGCGCGCACCCACAGCGGCATCGACAGCGCGCCGGCGGCGAAGTAGCTGGCCAGGAACAGCGGCTCGTAGGCCTGTGCATGCAACCGGTCGCGCACGAAGAACAGCAGCAACGTCGCAGGCACCGCGCCGGCCACGCCGTTGACCAGGTAGATGCCGAGCAAGCGGCGGAAGGCCGGTGTGCGCAGCGGCGCGATGCGCGCGCCGCGCTCGGGCGGATGCGACAGCGGTCGCGGCGCGCGTGCCAGCAGCGCGACACCGATGGCCAGCATCGCGCCGAACGCGGCGCCGGTCACGCCGAAGCCGGCGAGCGCGGGCAGCACGCTGGCGACGAGCACGCCCACCAGCGCCAACCCTTCGCGCCAGGCGACGACGCGCGCGCGCTGACTCGCGTCGCCACCGAGTCGCGCGCCCCAGGCCTGGTGCAGCACGCTGAGCACGCTGTAGCCGAGGTAGGTCAGCGCGAGCAGCGCGGCGCACCAGGCGAGCAGCGGCACGAGCGCGCGCACCGGCGGGAAGAACAGGCCCTGAAAGCCCGCCGCCAGCACCAGCGCGGCGAGCGCGGCCGCCTGCAGCACGCGTGCGGTCGAATGCGCGAACCAGTGGTCGACGGCGCGGCCGATCCAGGGGTCGGCGACCGCGTCGAGCAGCCTTGCGCCGAGCAGCAGCGCGCCCAGCGTTGCCAGCGGCACGCCGAAGTGCGTCGCGTAGTGGTTGGGCAGCAGCACGTACAGCGGCAGCGCGACGAAGGCCAGCGGCAGCCCGAGTGCGCCATAGCGCAGCCCCGGCCCGGCGCCGCCGCGCCAGCCGGCCGCGTTCATCGCTTACCCCCTGCCGGCCCGAGCAGCGCGTCGCGCAGCGCCGGCTCGGACGTACGCTGAGACAGCCATATGCCGAAGAACAGGCGCGTGAAGGCGGCGTCGCGAATCTCGCCGTGCGGCCGGTCGTTGAAGAAGAAGCTCGCACCGGCGCCGGGATGCTGGACGCCGGTGAGGCGGTCGCCTTCGGTCACGTCGGGGAATAGCGCGCTCATCTCGTCCAGCCAGTGCTGGCCGGTCGCGGCGTCGACCTGCGCCTGGCGGCGCATTTCGGCCAGCGAGCGCTCGGCGATCTTGCGGCCGACGAGCGCGCGCGTGTATTCGATCTCCAGCGCCAGGGGCACACTTGCCCAGTCGGCGGGAGTGACCTCGGTTTCGCCGGCCCAGAGCCGGATGTCGTACACGTGCAGCCCGAAGAAGCGCATGCGCGCGCTGCCTTGCAGCCGCGCCCCGGGCAGTGCAGTGCTCAGCGCCACCGGCGTTGTCCGCGCCGGCGCCGGCCGCCAAACCGAGGCGGCGAGCAGCGCGATCGCGGTGCGCCGCTGCATCAGCGGCGCTGCAGCGTGAACTGCACGACGTCGGTGTTGCCGGTGGCGAATGCCGCCTGGCAGTACGCCAGGTAGAACTCCCAGGTGCGCATGAAGCGGGTGTCGAAGCCGAGTTCGCGCACCATCCGGTCCCGGGCCAGGAACTGTGCGCGCCAGCGGCGCAGCGTCTCGGCGTAATCGGCACCGAACGCATGCTCGCCGACCACCTCGAGCCCGGCCCGGCGCGCCTCCCCGCGGAATGCGGTCGCGCTGGGCAGCAGCCCGCCGGGGAAGACGTATTGCTGGATGAAGTCGGTCGAGCGGACGTAGCGCTCGAACAGGTCGTCGCGGATCGTGATCGACTGGATGCAGGCGCGGCCGCCGCGCACGAGCTTGTCGNGCACCAGCGCGAAGTAGCGGCCCCAGTATTCNCGCCCGACGGCCTCGAACATCTCGATCGAAACGATCGCATCGAAAGCGCCGTCGGCGCAGTCGCGCCAGTCCTGCAGCCGCAGATCGGCCTGCGCGGCCAGCCCTTGGCGCGCCAGCCGTGCGTTCGCGTAGGCGAGCTGCTCGTCGGACAAGGTCAACCCGGTGACCCGGGCGCCGAACTCGCGCGCCGCGGTCTCGGCCACGGCGCCCCAGCCGCAACCGATCTCGAGCAGGCGCTGGCCCGGCTGAAGCCGGCATTCGCGCAGCGCGCGGCGCATCTTCGCGGCCTGCGCGTCGGCGGTTGGGCGGGCCAGCTCGCCTTCGAACAACGCGCTCGAGTAGTTCATCGTCTCGTCCAGCCACAGACGGTAGAACGGGTTGCCGAGGTCGTAGTGGGCGTGGATGTTCTTGCGGCTGCCCTGGCGCGAGTTGCGGTTCAGCAGGTGCTTGACCCGGTACGCGAGCGAACCCCACCAGCTGCCGTAGATCACCGATTCGATCGCGTCGCGGTTGGCCAGCAGCAACTGCAGCAGCGCCGGCAAGTCCGGCGTCGTCCAGTGGCCAGCAATGAAGCTCTCGGCAAAGCCGATGTCGCCGCTCTTCAGCGTGGCGCCAAAGACGCGCCAGTCGAGAAGCCGGATCGCCGCGTGCAGCTGCGCTTCGGTGCCGCGGCCGAACTGGGCCTGCGTGCCGTCGGGCAGCTGCACCGACAGCGTGCCGATGCGAAGCGCGCCGAGGTGGCGCAGGACGGCGCGCGCCGCGGCCGGTGCGGCCGCGGGCAGGGCGGGGGCGGAGGCGGTGGTCGTCGTCATGGCCGGCGTCGCTGGATGGCGTTCAGCGGGTGGTGAAGCTGCGCGGCGGCGCCGGCTTGCCGAAGACGGGCACGTGCTTGAGCCACAGGCGCAGCGCCTGCCAGTGGATGCGCGCGATCACGCCCAGCGTCATCAGCGGAATGCCGAAGAAGGCCGCGCGCCGGCTCGCCGCGGTGAGCGGCTGCAAGTGGCCGCTGACGCTGGTCTGCAGCAGCGCGCCGGCGTCGTCGTCATGGTCGATGCGCGCGACGATGCGCTCGCCGGCACGCATGAAACGGAATCGGTAGCCGCCCTGCACAGCGCAGAACGGCGAGACGTGGAACGCCTTGCGCGCCTGCAGCTCGCGCCCGTAGGCGAGCTCGGTGCCGGCGAGCAAGTAGCAATGGCGCTCGCCGAAGGTGTTGTTGACTTCGACGACGATCGCCGCGAGGCTGCGATCGCGCCGCTCGCAGTACCAGAAGCTGACCGGCTTGAACGCGTAGCCGAGCACGCGTGGGTAGGTCTGCAGCCAGACCTCGCCGTCGGCGTCGGGCACGCCTTGCTCGCGCAGCAGCGCGTCGAGCCAGGCGAGCGCGTCGGCGCCGCCGTCCCCATGGTCGTGATCGTTGAAGGACAGCAGCCCGAAGCGGTTGCGCGACAACGCGGCGTCGGGGCGCGTGCGCAAGGCCCGCATCGGTAGCAGCAGAAAATAGGTCGGGTACTGGAACGCGTTCACCGTCGGCCGCAGCCGCCGGTGGCGCACCACGCCGGTGGCGAGCAGCGGCGTGGCCGGCGTCATGCCGCCTCGCGTGCCGGGCCGGCGGCCCAGCGCTGACGCATCGCCTCGACGACCGCCTGTGCCGACAACAGGCCGTCTTCGTGGAAGCCGTAGCGCGTCCAGGCGCCGCAGAACCACAGGTGCGCGCGGCCCTGCAATTCAGGCACGCGCTGCTGCGCTTCGATCGCCGCGCGGTCGAACACCGGGTGGCGGTACTCGAAGCGCCCGATCAGCTGCGCCGGGTCGACACGTCGGGCCGGGTTCAGCGAGACGATCACCGGCCGCTGCCAAGGCAGCGGCTGGAGCCGGTTGATCAGATAGTGCAGGCAGACCGAGGCCTGCTCGGCGTCGCCCGCAGCCGGGCGCTCGTAGTTCCAGGCCGCCCAGGCACGCCGGCGCCGCGGCAACACCGACGTGTCGGTGTGCAGCAGCGCCAGGTTCGGCTGGGTGCGGATCGCGCCGAGCAGCGTGCGCTCGTCGGCGCTGGCGTCGGTGAGCAGCGCCAGGCTCTGGTCGCTGTGGCAGGCGAGCACGACTTCGTCGAAACGCTCTTCGCCGTGCGCGCTCGCGACGCGCACGCCGGCCGTGCCCTGGCCGGGCGGCAGGCGCGAGACGGCGTGCACCGGGCAGCGCAGGCGCGCGTCGGCGATGCGCGCCAGCAGCTTGGCCACGTAGTGGCGCGAGCCGCCGCGCACGGTGTGCCATTGCGGCCGGTCTGCAAGCTGGATCAGCCCGTGGTTGTGGCAGAAGCGGATCATCGTCGCGACCGGAAAGCGCAGCATCTGCTCGGTCGGGCACGACCAGATGCAGCCCACCATAGGCAGGAAGTACCAGGCGCGGAAGCTGGCGCCGAAGCGGTGCCGATCGAGGAACTCGCCGATCGATTCGTTCAGCGCCGCGTCGAGCCCCGATTCGGCCAGCTCGCTGGCCAGGCGGTTGAAACGCAGGATGTCGGCCAGCATGAGCAGGAAGCGCGGGCGCAGCAGGTTGCGTCGCTGCGCGAAGACGCCGTTCAGGTCGGCGCCGCTCCACTCGAGACCGCTGCCGGGCAGCTGGACCGAGAACGACATCTCCGCCGGCGCGGTGTCGACCTGCAGTTCGTCGAACAGCCGCACCAGATTCGGATAGGTGCGATGGTTGAAGACGAGGAAGCCGGTGTCGACGCCGTGCCGGACGCCATCGAGCGTGACGTCCACGGTGTTCGCGTGGCCGCCGAAATGATCGCCGGCCTCGAACAGCGTGACTCTGGCGTCGCCCGACAGCCCGTGGGCCGCGGCCAGTCCGGCAATGCCCGAACCTATGACTGCGACGCGGCGCATCGGGTCAGCCCCGAACGGCCGCGTGCGCGGCGCTCAGACCGGGCGCACCGCCTGGGACGGTGCGCCCGCCTGTAAAAGCTGCCGTGCGGCGCCTCTGAGCGAACGAGGGAGGGAGGGAGGAGGAGGAGAGACGCTCAGAGATTGCGGGCAGCGGAACTGCCGGCCGGCACAGCAGAAAAACCGTCGTGCGACGCTCGCGCGGATTGAAGGGGCGGGCGCCGGCACATAGTCCTGTGAGCGCAGCCAGCGGTCGAAGTTCCGTCGTCGCGGCGAAAAACGAAGCCTGCAAGGTGCGCGAGAGAAGGCGAAGCGGATACATGGCGGGCCGGGTCCTGGGCGGGACGGGTTGAATGCTGACGGGGATAATACTAACCGGTCACGAAAAGAACTGCATGGTAATGTGGCGATGCGCGAGGCGAACCGATGGCCTTCGCGGCCGCGGGGTCTTGAATTCGAATGGCCGGCGCGGCGGGTTCCGCCGGCGGGCAAGGCTCGCATCGAATCGCGGCGGTGCGCCGCGCGGGCCCGGGCGTCCCTAGAATTGGCGCCAACGAGGGGAACCCTATGCTTTATCCCGAACTGTTCAAGCAACTCGAAGCCGTGCGCTGGAGCATGGACACCGACATCCCGTGGGATCGCTTCGACGTCACCCAGCTCAGCGAGGAGCAGGCGCAGACGGTGAAGATGAATGCCATCACCGAATGGGCCGCGCTGCCGGCGACCGAGATGTTCCTGCGCGACAACCGTGAGGACAGCGACTTCTCGGCCTTCATGAGCGTCTGGTTCTTCGAGGAGCAGAAGCATTCGCTGGTGCTGATGGAATACTTGCGCCGCTTCCGTCCCGACCTCGTGCCGACCGAGGAGGAGTTGCACGCGGTGCGCTTCGAGTTCGACCCGGCGCCGGCCCTCGAGACGCTGATGCTGCATTTCTGCGGCGAGATTCGCCTCAACCACTGGTACCGCCGCGCCGCCGAGTGGCACACCGAGCCGGTGATCAAGGCCATCTACGAAACACTGGCGCGCGACGAGGCGCGCCATGGCGGCGCCTACCTGCGCTACATGAAGCGGGCGATGAACAAGTTCGGCGACGAGGCCAAGGCCGCGTTCGCCAAGGTCGGCGTGCTGATGGCGAGCGCGCGGCGTACCGCGCAGGCGCTGCACCCGACCAACCTGCACGTCAACGTCAAGCTGTTCCCGCGCGACACCATCCAGAGCCGGCTGCCCAATCCCGAGTGGCTCGAGCAGTGGCTCGACACGCAGATCCAGTTCGACAGCGTCTGGGAGAACAAGGTCGTCGAGCGCATCCTGCACAACCTGAGCCTGCTGATGGAGCGCAGCTTCGCCAGCGTGCAGGAGCTCAACCGCTACCGCAAGGAGATCACCGCCACGCTGGCCGGGGCCGCGCCCCGGCCGCAGGCCGGCTGATCGGGCGTCAGGCCTTGGGCGCGCGCGCGTCCTGCTCGCGCTGGCGGTCGGCGGCGACGCGCGCGGCGCTCGGGCGCTCGCCGACGCGTCGCGCGTAGCCCTTCCAGTCGACGCCCGCGGCGGCGAGCAGGTCTTCTCCGAATACGTTCCTGGTTGCCAGCCCGACCAGCGGCAGGCTCGGCCAAGCGGCGCAGTCGGCCATCCCGAACTCGGCNCCGGCGACGTAGGGCGCGAACGCCGCGAGGCGCTTGAATGCGGCGATGTTCTTCGTCAGCAGCTTGCGCACCCTGGCCTGAGCAGACTCGCTGACGCTGCCGCCGAAGAAGGCCTGCCCGTAGAGTTCGCGCGCGACCAGTTCGAGGTGCACGTCGATGAACTGGATCAGCTCGCGTACCTTCGCCGCGCGGTACGGGTCGGCCGGCAGCAGCGGTCGCTCCGGGTAGGCTGCCTCGAGGTAGTCGAGGATGATCTGGCTCTCGCACAGCGGTCCGTGCTCGGTGCGGATGAACGGAATCTTCGCCAGCGGGGACGCCGCCAGCACGGCCTCGTCGGTGGCGCCGGTGAGCACGCGTTCCTCGGTGAACGCGATCTCCTTCTCGAGCAGCGCCAGCTTGACCTTGTTGTAGTAGTTCGACAGCGCGAAGCCGCACAGCGTGATCATCGGTCTGCTCCTTTGGGGGTTCTTGTCGGGCGCCGAAGTTTACGAGCGGTTGACGAGGATGATGCCGCAGGCCACCGCGGCGAGCGCGACGAGCAGCCGCGGCGTCGCCGGCTCGCCCAGCAGCAGCACGCCGGCAACCAGGCCGAAGATCGGCGTGAGCAGCGTGAAGGCCGAGATCCGCGTCGCCGGGTAATGGCGCACGAGCCAGAACCAGGCCAGATAGCTGGCGAAGCTGACGATCGCGGTCTGGAACGCCAGCGGCACGAGCGAGGTCGAGGTCAGGTGCAGCGGCAGCGGCTCGCCGGCGAGCAGCGCCGCCGCGCTGAGCGCCAGGCCCGACACCAGCAACTGGTAGAGCAGCGTCTTCTCGGGTGCCGCGCTTGAGAGCCGGCTGCCGCGCAGCGTCAGCGTCGTCATCGCCCAGAGCAGCGCGGCGGCGATGCCGAGCGCGTCGCCGAACCATTGGTGCGGCCCGGCGGCCGGCTTCGCGAAGCCTTCGATGAAGGCCCAGACGACGCCGGCGAAGGCGAGCGCGAGCCCGCCCGCCTGCGCCGCGTGCAGCCGCTCGCTGTGCGCGATGAAGGGCATGCCGGCGGCGACGACGAAGGGAGCGAGGTAGATGAAGACGATCATCCGCGACGCCGCGGTGTACTGCAGCCCGATGAAGATGCAGGCGAACTCGGCGGCGAAGAACGCGCCGGCGAGCAGTCCGCCGCGCAGCGTGCCGTCGCGCTGCCAAAGCGGGATGCCGCGCCAGCGCGCCCAGGCCGAGACCAGCGCCGCGGCACCCAGCGAGCGCAGCCCGGCCTGCCACAGCGGCGCGATCTCGGCCAGCGCGACCTTGGCCGCGACCTGGTTCAGACCCCAGAGCGCGCTGCAGATCACGAGCAGCGCCACCGCGCGCGCGTCCAGCCGCTCCTTTCGATCGTCGGTCATCGGCCCGATTGTCGTGGCCCGCGTCGTGGCAGCGCTGTCGCCGCAGCGACGGCGAGCAGCGCGCCGGCCGCGGCGCCGCTCGCGTGCGCGAGAGGCGCGATCGCGATGTCCCAGTCGGCCGGATGCCGCAGCGGCGGCCCCCAGGGCTGCTCGTGCGCGATCTTGAGCAGCAGCCCGGCCGCGATCGCCGCGCCGACGCGGCGGCGACGCCCGGGTGCACCGAGCAGCAACTCGACCGCCGCGATCGCGACACCCGCGTGCAGCACCCCTGACAAGCCGCCGTAATGTGCCAGCGCCGGCTGCGCGAGCAGGCCCAACTGCGTCAGCGGCCAGGCCAGGAACCAAGCGAGCGCGGCGCGCGGTGGCAGCGCCGCAGTGCGGCCGAGCGCGGCCACCACCGCGGTGCCGAGCAGGTTGGCCAGCAGGTGCAATGCGCTCCAGTGGACGAAGGCCGCGCTCCAGCAGCGCCAGGGTTGACTCGCTGCCAGCGTCGGCTGCCAGTCCCAGGGCGCTGTCGGCGCCCACCACGCGGCCAGTGCACCGGCACCGAGCGCCGTCGCCAGCGCCTGCCACGCGATGCCGGGTTCGCTCAGCCGAAGACCGCTTGCCACAGGGCCAGCACGGCGTCGCGCTGCGCGCCGAGGCCGGCGGGGTCGAACTGAGTCGGCTGCTCGTCCAGGCGTGCGCGGTGCTGGGCGCGGCGCAGTTCGCGGTACGCGTCGGCTGCAGCGTGGCCGACGCCCGGCGGCAGCAGCCCGCCGTCCTCGGCGCGCTGCAGCAGCGCGATGTTGCCGACGTCGTCGAGCAGTCCGGCGTGATCCTTCGCATGCGCGAGCACCAGGAACTGGACCGCGAACTCGACGTCCATCATCCCGCCGGCGCTGTGCTTGACGTCGAAGCGCTCGGCCGGCACCGGGTGCGCGGCGCGCACCTTCGCGCGCATCGCGCGCACCTCCTCGCGCAGCGCGGCTGCGTCGCGCGGCGCCATCAGCACCGCGCGCCGGGTCGTCTCGAAAGCATCGGCGAGGCGGGCGTCGCCCGCGGCGAAGCGCGCGCGCGTGATCGCCTGATGCTCCCAGGTCCACGCGGTGTTGCTGCCGCGGCCGCGCTGGTAGCGGTCGAACGCGGTGATCGAGGTCACGAGCAGCCCCGAGCCGCCGTTCGGCCGCAGCGCGGTGTCGATGTCGAACAGCTCGCCGGCTGCGGTGCGCAGCGTGAGCCAGGTGATCAGCTTGCGCACGAAAGCGGCGTAGACCTCGGCCGCACGCGCGGGGTCCGGTTCGTCGGCATCGTCGAACAGGAAGACCACGTCGAGGTCGCTGCCGTAGCCGAGCTCCTTGCCGCCGAGCTTGCCGTAGGCGATGACGGCCAGCACCGGCGCGTCACGGTGGCGCGTCTTCAGCCGCGCCCAGGCCCAGCGCAGCGTCGTCGCAAGCAACGCGTCGGCCAACGCCGAGAGGTCGTCGGCCACCTGCTCGACCGTGAGTTCGCCCTCGACGTCGCGCACCAGCGTGCGGAAGACCTCGGCGTGGTGCGCGCGGCGCAGCGTGTCCAGCAGCTTGTCCTCGTCGTCTTCGCCCGCGCGCTGCCAGGCGGCGCGGCGCGCGTCGAGGTCGGCGACGAAGGCCTCGCGGTCGAAGCGCAAGTGCAGCAGCCGCTCGTCGGCGAGCTCGTCGATCACGCCCGGGTGGCGCATAAGGTACTGCATCGGCCAGCGCGCCAGCCCGAGCAGGCGCAGCAGCCGCTCCTGTACCGCCGGCCGCTCGACGAGCAGCGCGAGGTAGCTCTCGCGGCGCAGCAGCGGCTCGACCCAGTCGACGAAGCGCAGTGCGGCCTGCTCCGAGCAGCGGCCTTCGCCGATGCGCCGCGCCGCGGTCTGCATCAGCCGGCCCAGGCGCAGCCGGCTGTCGTCGCGCAACGCGAGCACGCGCGGGTGCGTCGCGAAGCTGCGCAGGCGCGCCGCCAGCGCGGCGGGCATCGTCTCGAGCAGCGCCTCGCTGTCGATTGCCAACGGCCCGGGGCCGCAGCGGCGGCAGCCGCCCGCTGCACCCCGCGCCGGCTGGCCGTCGTGTAGCAGCGCGTCGAACTCGGCGGCGACCAGCTCTCGCACCTCGCCGTAGCGGTCGAGCAGCTCGCAGGTGTCGCGTTCGGGCCCCTTCTGGCAGGCGAGGCCCAGGCTACGCGCGATCCAGGCCAGGTCGCCGTCGCCGCCCGGCAGCAGGTGGGTCTGCTGGTCGTCGAGGTACTGGATCCGGTGCTCGACGCGGCGCAGGAAGCGATAGCCCTCGGCCAGCTTCGCAGCGGTGTCGGGCTTCATGAGCCCGCGTGCGGCCAGCCGCTCGAGCCCGCGCAAGGTGCTGCGCGTGCGGATCTCGGGGAACTGGCCGCCGCGCACGACGAGCATCAGCTGGACGATGAACTCGATCTCGCGGATGCCGCCGCGCGAGAGCTTGACGTCATTGGCGCGCTCGGGTCGGCCGGCGGCGCGGCGCTGCGCCTCGTCGCGGATCTTGCGGTGCAGCTGGCGCAGCCCTTCGAAGACGCCGTAGTCCAGGTAGCGCCGGTAGACGAAGGGCGTGACCAGGCTGCGCAACTGAAGCGCGCGCCCGCTCGCCACCGCCGCGCGCGGCGCGACGACGCGGCTCTTCAGCCAGGCGAAGCGCTCCCACTCGCGGCCCTGTACCTGGAAGTACTCTTCCAGCATCGCCAGGCTCACCACCGGCGGCCCGGAGTTGCCGTTCGGGCGCAGCGCGAGATCGACGCGGAAGACGAAGCCGTCATCGCTGACGTCGCCGATCAGCGCGTATAGCCGTTTGGCGACGAAGGCGAAGTATTCGTGCGATGAGGTCGGCCGCGCGCCCTGCGTCTGGCCGTCGTCCTCGTAGACGTAAACGAGGTCGATGTCGGACGAGACGTTGAGCTCGCGCGCGCCGAGCTTGCCCATGCCGACGATCCAGAAATCGACGCGCCGGCCGTCGGCCCCGAGCGGCGCGCCGTGGCGCTCGTCGGCGTCGCGCAAGGCCTGCGCGAGCGCAATCTCGAGCGTCGCTTCGGCGAGCGCGGTCATCGCGCCGGTCACGGCGTCGAGCGGCGCGTCGTGCTCGATGTCGAGCTCGGCGAGGCGCTCGAGCACGAGCTGGCGCGCGACGCGCAGCGCGGACGGGAGGTCGCGCCCGCACTGTTGCAGCGCCAGCACCAGCGCGGTGATCGTCTCGAAGCCGGGCACCCCCGCGGGCAACAGGCCGCGCTCGGCGGCGTAGCGGCGGCGGATGCGCTGCACGAAGCGGCTGTGCCCGGCTTCGGCGCGCGGCATTGCCGGACGCGCCGCGTCGACGCGCTCACCCGCTGGCATCTGGCCGCCCTCCGAATCCCCGTTCATCGATCTGCCGTGCGCTGCGTGGGCAGTGCCGGTCTCCCTGTGGCTGGCGGGAATTCTGCCTGCAACGCAAGGAATCTGCCGCGGCTCGACAATGGCGCGCATGAAGATCGCTGCCGTCCAGATGGTGTCCACGCCCGACGTGGGGCGAAACCTCGAAGCCGCCGCGCGCCTCGTCGCCCAGGCCGCCGCCGCCGGAGCCGCGCTGGTGGCGCTACCCGAGTACTTCTGCCTGATGGGCCGGCAGGACAGCGACAAGCTCGCCCACTCCGAGACCCCGGGCGACGGGCCGATCCAGCGCTTCTTGGCCGACACCGCGCGCCGGCACGCGCTCTGGCTGGTGGGCGGGACGCTGCCGCTGCGCGCGCCCGGCGCGCCTGGTGACGCCGAGCGCGCGCTGAACAGCAACGGCGTCTACGCGCCCGACGGCCGGCTCGCGGCGCGCTACGACAAGCTCCACCTGTTCGCGTTCGACAACGGGCGCGAGCGCTACGACGAAGGGCGCACGCTGCGCGCCGGCCACGAGCCGGTGGCGCTGCAGGCCGGGCCGATCCGGGTCGGACTGTCGATCTGCTACGACCTGCGCTTCCCCGAGCTGTACCGCGCTCTGATGACCCCGCCCTGCGAGCTGCTGTGCGTCCCGGCCGCATTCACCTGGACGACCGGGCGCGCTCACTGGGAGCTGCTGCTGCGCGCGCGCGCGGTCGAAAACCAGTGCTACGTGCTCGCCGCCGCGCAAGGCGGCACGCACGAGAACGGGCGCCGCACCTGGGGCCACAGCATGATCGTCGACCCTTGGGGCGAGGTCGTCGCGTGCCGCGAGGAAGGCGAGGGTGTCGTGATCGCCGAGCTCGACCCCGCGCGCATCGCCCAGGTGCGCAGCCAACTGCCGGCGCTGGCGCACCGGCGGCTCTGAATTCACTCGGCCGGGCGGCTCAGCGCAGACCGAACATCATGCGCCGCGCGAGCCAGTGCTTGGCCGGGGGCAGCGCCTGCAGCGCCGCCAGCCCGAGGCCGCGCGCCAGCGCCAGCCCGGGCGCCTGCCAGGTGAAGCTGCGCGCGAGGAAGTCGGTGGCGGCGATCGTCGCCCAGCGGTCCGGCGCGCGCGCCCATTCGACGCGGCGCAGTGCGGCGCCGACGTCGGCGGCGAAGCGCAGTGCATCGACGAGCGCCTGCGCGTCGCGCAGGCCCAGGTTCAGGCCCTGACCGGCGACCGGGTGCAGCGTCTGCGCGGCGTTGCCGATGCGCACGCTGTGGCCGTCGACGAGCGTGCGCTCGGCGTTAAGCCCGAGCGCGAAGTCCTTCAGCGGCGACAGCGTCACGAGCCGCCCGGCCGCGGCCGGAAAGACGTTCGCCAGCACCGCGAGGCGTTGCGCGTCGTTCAGCCCGCGCACCGGGTCGTCGACGCTGCTCACGCACCAGACCAGCGCCGCACGCCCCTGCGCCAGCGGCAGTAGAGCGGCCGGGCCGTGACGCGTGAAGCGTTCGAACGCGGTGCCCGGCGTGCCGCCTTCGATCTCGACCTGGCCGACCCAGGCCGTCTGGCCGTAGTCGTGCTGGATCGTCTTGCCCGGCTGATCGCCGAACACTCCGCCCTCGGCGACCACGGCGAGGTCGAAGGCCTCGGCGACACCGGCATCGACCTCGACACCGTCGGGCAGCGGCTCGATTGCCGCGACCGGCGTGCCGAAACAAGAGCGCAGCCGTTCGGGTTCTTCGGCGACGGCCGCCTCCCAGGCGCGCTGCAGCGGCGCGACGAGCGCGCCGTAGGCGAGCACCGCGCCGAGCAGCGGCACGGCCAGGTCCTGGGCGCGCAGGCGCAGTTCGGCGTCGCCGAAGGACGGCGGCTGCTGCGAGACATGAACCTCGGTGATCGGCTGCGCCGCATCACCCGGCCAGGCCCGCAGCCGACGCAGCACCTGCACGCTACCCAGCGACAGTGCCAGCGTGCGCGGGTCGGCCGAGACGTCGCGTTCGGCTGGCCGGGCGTCGAAGACGGTGATTCGGGCGTGTGGCAGCGACCGCGCGGCCTGCAGCGCGAGGACCAGGCCGACCGGTCCGGCGCCGACGACCGCGATGCGCAGAGCGAGCGGATTCATGGCGTCCATTATTCGCCGCGCCGGGGGCTGCGTCGCGATCTCCGGGCAGGTCGATCTCAACAACCCTCTCGCCGTGTCGGCCTTGACAGAGTGACCCGGAATGACCACAAGATGTATCCGGATTTACATATCCGCGCGGCCCGCGCTGCGCTCTGCTCGCCGGGCCGATCGGCCCGGCGCTTCGTCGATCGACAGGCGCCACGAGCGCCGCTTCCAGGAGACGCCATGACACACCGACTGCGGACCCGAACCTTGACCTTCGAGCACGCGACCTGGTCCCTGCTCGCCGCGGCGGCGCTGTGCGCCATGACCCCGGCGGCGCAGGCCGGCAAGCCGTTCCCGACCGCTCGGACACCGGCCCCGCAGGACCTCGGTGCATTGGCAACCACCGGCGCGCCGATCACGGTCTCGGTGCTGCTCAAGCTGCGCAACGTGGCCCAGCTCGAGGCCTTGGTCGCGGCCCAGCACACGCCGGGTCAGGCGCAGTACCGGCAGTTCCTGAGTCCGGCCCAGTTCCAGCAACGCTTCGGGCCGACGCCGGCCACGGTGGCAGCGGCGGGCGCCTACTTCCGCGCCCTGGGCCTGAGCGTCGACGTGACGGCGGGCCGCGTGCTGCAAATCAGCGGCAGCCCTGCTGCGGTGCAGAGCGCCTTCAATA
>JGI20214J51088_10000478_pt1 | contig 28073 bp, 23 predicted proteins | sample WetSurMetagenome_FD_51088 | JGI IMG/M metagenome (IMG submission 51088) | reverse complement strand
TACAATTAATGCAACAGTTGCGATTGCCAGGGATGAGAGCAGCTTATGAAGGAATAATCTCAACAAAGAATATGCAATCAATAGGCAATGATGAGCTTTTGAACCTCATCTTACAGGCAGAGCTTGATGAGAGAGAAAATCAGAAAGCCGGTCGTAGGCTAACCAATGCAAAGTTCCGTATACAAGCAAGTATGGAGGAGATAGACTTCATTGCACAAAGAGGTGTTAATAAGACACAACTTCTTCGCTTCGCAGACTGTGGTTTTGTTAAAGCTGGCGAGAACGCTCTTATTACAGGGCCTACCGGAGTAGGTAAGAGTTATATTGCAACAGCTCTTGGACATCAGGCTTGCCAAATGGGTTATAAAGTCACCTATTTTCTTGCACAAAAGCTTTTTACTATGCTCCGCATGTCTAAAGCAGATGAATCATATATGCGCCAGCTAAAACGCATCGAAAGGCAGGATCTTATTATAATAGATGACTTTGGAATGCAGCCTCTTGATGAGACAACAAGAATGATGTTACTTGAAATTATAGAAGACAGACATCAGAAAAGATCAACAATTATTGCTTCTCAGCTCCCGGTTGCAAAATGGTATGATATCATTGGTGAGAGCACTGTCGCAGATGCAATACTTGATCGTCTAGTTCATACTTCACACAGAATAGAGTTATCTGGAGAATCAATGAGAAAAAGAAAAAAATAATAAATTTGATTTTTATTAATCAGTTCATTGAAAACCGTTCACTTTTTGCCCTCACGGGGTTGGCCTCCGGCAGGGGGGTCAATTATCCGGAATGAGGGGTCAGTTTGCCCGGAATAAACAATAAGTTCTGTCTTCTTTTTCCCATCAATGATAAACGCATCATTAAAGCCTGTAAGAATACCCCTGTAAATATTAATATCCCAATCTTTAAGAGGGGTACCAATTGCCTCTATTTTTGCTTTAATGCTTCGCTCAATAGGAGATAGAATTACCCAACTTCCACTTGAATTGAAACTACATCCTGAGGCATGTTGTTTAACAAAAACGCTGGTTTTAAGTATAAAATAATAGTTTAGAATTTTGTAATGCAGTTTCTGTTTAATTTATACAGATTATTAAACATTAATTTAAACAGAAAAATTATGATTTACGGATACATCCGCGTAAGCACCGACAAGCAAACAGTAGAAAATCAACGTTTTGAAATCTATCAGTTCTGTGAGAAGCAAGTACTGGTAATTGACAACTGGATTGAAGAAACCATTTCCGGTTCCAAAAAACCACAAGACAGGAAACTTGGCAAACTCCTCAAAAAGATGAGAAAAGGTGACATTTTGATCTGTTCCGAATTATCCCGTCTTGGCAGAAATCTTTTAATGATCATGGGCATTCTAAATGAGTGCATGAACAGGGTTATACAAGTCTGGACCATAAAAGACAATTATCGCCTAGGCAGCGATATCAGTTCAAAGGTACTGGCATTTGCATTTGGATTATCCGCAGAAATAGAACGTAATCTTATTTCACAACGCACAAAAGAGGCTTTGGCAAGAAAACGTGCCGAGGGAGTTATACTGGGTCGCCCCAAAGGTCGCAAATCGTCAAAAACCAAACTAACAGGACATGAAAAGAAGATAAAGGAATTACTGGATAAAAGTGTTTCATACAGCGCTATAGGGAGGATTCTTGGTGTCCATAGATTGACAGTAAGTGCCTTTGTAAAAGAAAACTCAGTTTTATTAAATGTGTTTTGAACACATAAATAAGTAATATTTAAAATTGTATTTTTATATGAGAAAACTGTCTTTCTCTTAACATGCTAAGTGCAGTTTAATGGATAAGAAAACCTATTGGAGTAAGTAACGAATTATGATATATGGGCCTTTTTGGATTAAGAAGGCCTTAAGAACAAATATATTTGAATGGGAAAGCAAATCAATAATCTGAAGCCAGAAGAATGTATCGTCATCTATCAGGTAATTGCTAATAATGCAAATGATTTATTGAAAACTGCAAGAAGTGCTGCCGCAATAAAGAAATATGGAATTGCAACTTCCCTTACCATACTTGGCGCTGAGGAATACTCCAAAGCAATTATTGTTTTACTTCATGCACATGGAGTAAAAATTTTTAAAATTGATGAAGCGATAAAAGTATTCCGGGATCATAAGGCAAAGCATGGAGTGGCATACGCCTTTGAATTGCTGAATCTTTTAAATCCTATTATCAATATTATAGAAACTATTTCGTTAATAAACTTCAAGAAGCCGGGAAGTCTCATCTCTCATATACCTGGTTTACTAATGCATTTTTCAGAAAGTGGTTTGGAATCAAAGAAAGTTTTTTCAAATATAGAATGGTGGGAAAAGGCAGATCAAATAAAACAGAATGGTTTCTATGTTAACTTTAATGATCGCTTATTTACACCTGATGAGCTGACAAATGCTGATTTTAAAAAAGCTATTTCAACCACTGAAAGACTCAGACATAGTTATAGACTTTTAAATGTTTTTATCAGCAGATATCCGGATTTGAAAGAAGCTTTTCAAAAGACCATAAATAAAGGTATTGATGTATATTTAAGTAACGCAGGCAAATTAAAAGACAATAAAAATCTAACACAAAGGAATGGAATGTCGAAGGATAAAAAATTAATCTGATTTTTAACAATGAACAACAAGAAAGCATATAAAGCTGAATTTGTCAAGTGGCTTGGGCCGGTCCTTGATGCCCTGAGAGACCTTGGCGGATCTGCAAGGCCATCAGAGATTACTGAGTGGATTGGAAAGAAATACAATATTTCTGATGAAATATTAATTGAGAGATATGAAAAGTCGGGAGTATTAAAGTTTCAGAATAAACTTGCCTGGGCACGGCAGTACCTGGTTTGGGAAGAGCTTTTGGAATCGTCAAAACACGGGGTTTGGACATTAAGTAACAGGGGATGGGAGACAAAACTGGATGAAAGCCAGGCGTATGATATATTTCTTAAATGGGTAAAGATATTTCATGATTTAAGGGCGGAAAAAAACTCAAATAATGTCGGTGATGAGGCTCAAAAGGTAATTGAGATGCAGGAAGAAAACGAGCCTGAAAGTGCAAAGAGTACCCTGAAACCAAAATTGATAGAGGTGCTTCAGAGTCTTTCGCCTACCGGTTTTGAGTATATCTGTGGAAGGCTCCTCCGGGAATACGATTTTGAGAATATTGAAATTACGCAAAGATCTCATGACGGCGGTATTGACGGATATGCCGACCTGAAGATTAATCCTTTTGTTACACTGAGCGTCTTTTTTCAATGCAAACGGTACCAGGGATCGGTCCCGACGGAGAAAGTGCAGGCATTTATGGGAGTGATGGAAACAAATAAAAGAAGTGTTGAAAATGGGTTGTTTATCACTACAGGATCTTTCCCAAAAGCTTCAATAGAGATTGAGAAGAATAATGTAAAGCTTGAATTAATTGATGGCGACAAATTAGTGGAGATGTTTGAAAAAGTTGAGCTAGGAGTAAAACCTAAGTTGGTATATGAGCCAGACATGGCATTTTTTGAGTAGTACCGCGAAAAGAAGGACGAAGAGGTACAAAGCTACCCGAAGCCATAATTTAAAATAGGATTAAAGTCAGGTAACTGTTTAAAATAAAAGCAAGATACGGATAAACTACCCTTCATACCAGGTCAGATCTATAACAGACGAAACGATATCCACGCTATTTATGGGGGTAACTGGCAGGGGGGAATATGCCCATCTTCAAAACACCCGTATATTTTTATTTTTTCCGGGAAATCTGGCTATCAGCACGGCTACCAGGACGGCTGGGATAACCCCAATGTCTTTTCTTATACGGGGGAAGGTCAGGCAGGGGATATGAAATTCACAAAAGGAAACCTGGCTCTCCGTGATCATCTGAAAAACGGTAAGAGAGTATTTCTGTTTGAGAGTGTTTCTAAAGGATTTGTAAAGTTTGTAACTGAAGTAGAAGTCTTTGATGTTGATTATTTCGAGACAAAAGACACATCAGGTGCGATAAGGATTGGAATAAAATTCTTCTTTAAAAAGGCAGGAGCACAAATTCCAATTTACCCGGGAATAACAACAAGGAGTCCCATTATTGAAGATCCGCATGTTCAGGTCAAGCTTGATATCCCTGGAATAACTGAAAGAAAAGGGTTGGTTACATCACGTGTTGGCCAGGGTGCATACAGGAAAAGGATTGTTCACAGGTGGGAGTATAAATGTGCTGTTACAGGTTTTGATCAGCTTGATGTTCTGATCGCATCACATATTGTTCCATGGGCAGATGCAACAGACAATGAAAGACTAGACGTTGACAATGGCATTTTACTTTCACCAACATATGATGCCCTATTTGACCGGCATTTGATAACGTTTGAAAACAATGGTAAAATCATATTGTCAGATTCGATTGATTTCAATGCCTATAAAAAGATCGGGGTGACCGGCATTGAAACGATAAAGAATTTAAGTAAATACAATCTTAGCTACCTGGAAAGGCATAGAATTACCTTTAATAGCCCGCATTAGTTTTTGTCCTGAAAAACAAAAATATTCAAATATTCAATTGATAGAAAATTGATTGGTTAGTATTGGACAGTAAATTTTGCAACAATACCAGATAAATTTTATTATATGAACCTTAAAGAAAAGATAGCTATGAGAATAATTTTAACATTAATCTTTGTTGCAACAATGAGTTTGACAGCCATTGCACAAAACGTTCAGGGAACAGAATTGCCGAACCAACCTTGCTCTCAAAAATATTCATATGCCTATATCCTGGTAGAGGGTAAAGCATTTTCTAAAAAGCTGAAAGTAGATGTGGATTTTGGAGATACACCAGAACAAATAAAAGCTGGCAAGGAATATTCCGAAATATTAACAAATAAAAAATCATATGCAGCTATTTTAAACTATATGGACGAAAGACACTACGATCTAGTTGAAACACGTGATTATATGTTTACATATCAAGGCACAGGTGAAACCTCTGGTATTATTTTTATAATGCGGAAAAGAAATAACTAATACCAACAATTCCAATACATGATTTTGTTAGGCATTTGGCATATGACATCTTGATGAGATTATCATTAAAAAGGGTGGCTCAGTTTGGTCCGGAATTACTGGCTCAGATGCTGCATCCTTATTTATCGATTTGCTGCACTCTTATTTACCAAAAGTGTTGTACTGCTAATAATCGCTTAAACCTGAACATTCAGAGTCCTGTTGTTAAAAACCATTAAAACATCCTTTTTCAGACCAGAAAATATTTCTACTTTGGTCTGGCAATACAAATCAAAAATATAAAATGATAAAGTTTATTACAGGCGCTGACCTAGAACAGGTAATTTATGATATTATTTGGGATGCTGAAAATACATTGATGATTGTTTCTCCATACATTAAACTTGATAATTATTTTAAAAAACTATTTGATAAACACATCAACAATCCAAAGATTCACTTCATAATTGTTTTTGGCAAGAATGAAGGAAAGATCAGTAAAAGCCTCAGCAAAGAGGATTTTGATTATTTTAAAAAATTCCTGAACGTCAGCGTTGTATATGTACCAAATCTCCATGCAAAGTATTATGGCAATGAAACGAAGGGAGTAATTCCTTCAATTAATTTATATGACTATTCATTTAAAAATAACATAGAATTTGGAGTTTACTCAGAAGTGAGTCTGTTGAGCAACTTTACTAAAACAGCAGACAATGAGGCTTGGAATACCTGTTACCAAATTGCAGAGGAAAATGAAGCAGTTTTCATAAAACGACCCGTTTATGAGAAAAAATTATTTAGTGCTATAACTGGAAAGAATTACGTGAAATCTGATGTTTTACATGACACTACAGATAAGTTTTATTCAGTTTTTACATCAAAGAAAACAACACCTGTTAAGAGACTACATGAATTTCCGGATGAAATTGAGTTAGGTTCTCAACCTACTTCAAGACCTACCAGAGAAGAAGTAGACAAAGATGAAATGGGCTATTGTATTCGTACAGGAGTAAGGATTCCGTTTAATCCTAAAAGACCGTTTTGTGATAGTGCATTTAAAAGTTGGGTTCAATATGGGAATGTTGATTTCCAGGAAAAGTATTGTCATAAAACAGGGAAACCTTCAAATGGAAAGACGTCAATGCGTAATCCAATTTTAAAATAGGTCATTTAATGCACTCTAGGACACTTTTTGATACAGTGCAATAAGTATCAAATAAAAATTAAGGAGAAAGGAGAAAGCTCCCCTACTCTGGCATCTGCAAAAAAGAATAAGTTTGATTTTTCTTGATCAATTTATTGAACTCCGTTCACTTTTTACGCTAACGAGGTTGATGCTTCTGGAAGGGGTTTCGATTATCCGCAATGAGCGTCTCAGTTTACCCTGAATAAACAAATAGCATCTAGTTTTATGACATTTCCTTCATTCAGTGATTTTCAATTAAATTCCTTAGATTAATATCTAATATCAGACAAGGCTTTTCAACTAAACATTGTAACATCTTTTGAACAGCTAACCAAGGCTAAACACAGAAAATTTGCGAATAATTGAACTAAATATATCGATACTTGTTTTGATAATTAAGACAAATGTCTTATTTTTAAGGACACATTTCTAATATACAAAGTCATGACAAAGCAGGCTGTAATAGAGAAAGATCTAACAAGGAAAATGGAAATTGTAAAGAAGTCTGATGAAGATAAAATGGAAGAAATAATAAGACTCCTATTTGTTAAGGAGTTTAAAAATATAATTAAAAATTCAGAGCTTGAAAAGAGTTGGATAACTCAGTTTACGGAGTTAAAATTAACAGATATTTTGTCAAATAGGCTATTCATTGTTTTCATTATCAGACAAGGTATTTCTTACAATCTTTTTGATCATATTCAAAATTATTCTCCATTCTCTCTAAATGATTGGGCTTCCTACCTTAATATCTCGAGCAAATCATTGTCTAGATATCGACAATTCAATAAACCATTCAAACCAATTCATACAGAAAAAATTATTGAAATTGCTGAAGTTACAAATCTTGGTTTGGATGTATTTAAAAATAATGATAAATTTAAACTTTGGTTAGAAACACCAAATTATGCGATGGGCAATATGAGACCTTTTGAATTATTGAAAGATTCATATGGAAAAGAAATGGTAATTGGCGAACTGACTAGGATTGAATTTGGCATTCTTGTATAATGGAAGTATTTAGGCTTTCTAAAAGAGAGTGGGCTAATGAACTCTCTGGTAAAGGTGCGGCAAAATATGGAGCCAGATGGAATTCTCCTGGCACTGAGATTATTTACACTGCTTTAAATAGATCTCTTGCAATGGCTGAAGTTGCGGTACATTTTTCAATTTCCAGCATTCCTGATGATTACATGATGGTTACTATTTATATACCTGATGATGTTTCAATAAGTGTAGTTCTAGAAAGCAATCTTCCAAGTGACTGGAATTCATTCCCATATTTCTCGATGACTCAAGTATTTGGAGACTCATTTATAAAAGAAAATAAATTCTGCCTTTTAAAAACACCTTCTGCTGTAACCAAGGGCGATTATAATATTTTAATAAATTCATTTCACAAGGATTTTAATAAAATTAAGATTCTAAATATAGAACCTTTCCCACTAGACCATAGAATTTTTAAATAACAGCGCTAACACGGCCAATAAAAGTAAGTTGTATGCCTCACTTTTTGCTAGTATTCTTACTTCGTTGGAAAAGTCGGTGAAATTGACCGCCTAACGCCGGAGCAAACTGACCACTAAAAAAGAGTATTTCTAGTGTTTAAACAGTAAGCTTTGTTCTTTACTGTTGATTTAACTATTAACAGCAGGATTTTGGTAAATTCTTAAACAATTTATGCAGGAATCTCAAGCCGGGCTAACCCTCTTTTTCAAGTGGCTCAATTTAATCAGGAATAGGTGGCGCAATTTAGTCCGGAATTACTGGCTCGGTGCTGCATCCTTATTTACCGAAATGTTGCATTCTTATTTACCTATTTGTTGCACTCTTATTTACCAAAAGTGCCGGAGTGTTATTTACAGTTTACATTCGTTTATCATCTTTTATGTTTTGGTGGAAAAATAATCAGCCACAACAACTGAAAAAAGATGTACTACGTCGGATGCTTACGCCCCTTTCCCTATAAAAAATAACAAGTGATTGCTACAATTCATAAGAGTTGATTGCATATAGCAGCGTGATTTTATAAGATTTACAAAAAGATTATAATAGAATATTTTATTAAAATTTAGGGTAACAAGAGCGGTGCTTTTCATACCATCGCGTATTAGTTGCCAGATACTATACATGCTTAAAACACATATTTGCTATTATCCTTAATCTATCTTGATTTAAAATACCTCTATTTTCCCTTATACCTTTATTTTTCAAATCGTTAAAAGTTGAGCCATTTGGCATTCTTGCTGTAATGTTATACATCACTCCTTCTTCCCATATATCTTTTGATTTATTCTCTAATAAATCCTCATATGTGCCATTTATTCTCAAATTTAATACAGCTCCAATATCTATTTTTGAGTCTGAAAGCTTTTGGGATAAGCTTAGTGAATCTTGGTTATAAATTAAACCATAACTAAATGACCAACGCATTCCAAATTCAGGTAATTCTTTGCTCCACGGGAGATTGAGAGTGCTAGTTATATATTCTATTGTTTGATTAATTGTCCAAGAAAAGTTACAACTCATACGAAAAAACTTATCAAATCGATTAGAATGGAGGTAAACAAATTGTTTATCACTTAATGAAAAATCAGGCCAGGGGTATAATATTTTATCTCCAATTTCATTTAGAGCTTCTTTATCTTTTCCAAAAAACATTAAAACCTCATCTATGCCAATTTTATAATCCTTTCTGAAGTCTGCAAATGCTCTATGGCTTAATAGTGGGGGTACATCGCAATCCTCTAATAAGAGAGGAATTATAAATGTGCCAGTTAGGTTTATTTGTTTTATTAGTGCTGCATCAAGTTCTTCATTTACCCATTTTGAATTGGTGGCATTTTTAGATAAAATAATTATAAAGTATTTAGAATTTAAAATTCCATCATTAATCTTGCCAGGTATGCTATCGCCTAATTGAATATCAAATTTATCATACCAAACTGGCACACCTACTCTGGTTAAATCCTTTACTAGTTTATCCGCAAATAATTTGTCTTTACTTGAATGTGAGATAAATACATTATTTGGTTTCATAGCGGGGTCTTTTTTATGGCAACTACTTATGGGCATAATAAATGTATTGTTTACTCTCATTTAAACCCAATTAATGTCACTTTACCAATCACTAATGAGTACTATTCAGTTCAATCTCCAACCACAAATCCCGCTTAGACAGTAATTACCATTAAAAGTATGAAACTATTTGATACAGTGCAATAAGTATCAAATAAAATTTAGAGAGAAAATAGAAAGCCACCCTACTCTGGCATCTGTAAAAAAGAATAGGCTTGAGTTTTATTGATCAGTTCATTGAAACCCGTTCACTTTTTGCCCTCACTGGGTTAATGCCTCCAGCAGGGGGCAATTATCCGGAATGCGGAGTCAGTTTTCAGAATAATCAATAATTAATTGAATTGTTAATAGCAGGACATTCCATTGGAATTATGAACTCCAATTAATATGTGAACTCGATACTGTTTAAGTTCCAACTAATTTTACTTTTAAGTTCATTCCCCTTGTTAAACCTAAAAGTAATTGGTGATAATTTCTGAGTAAAGGGGTCTAATTCATATGATCCGATGGCACTTCCTTTCAGTAATAATTGTAATACAGGGTTATCAATCATTCCCAGAATAGCTGCAGTTCCACAAACAACTCCCCCTGCAAGTAAAGTCGAATATAATAAAGGACACTTAATTTCTAATTCGGGATCAAGTAGCAATTCATATAAAGGACTTAAATCTGCCTCTGCTTTATAACCAATTGGTGAAACAAATCCAGTAAGTACAATATCTTCACCTTGCATTATAGTCTCAAAGTCAATTTCTGAAAATTGAGTTAAGATATCCCCTTTTAGATTAGTCTTTATATGATTTTCATAATCGCTGTAACACATTAGTAGGTATCCTACATCTTGGGGATAGAGACCTAAAAAGGAGTTTAAGTCAAGATTAGCGTCACCACTAATATTGAACCTTAGACTAAGTAGATCATTACTTAAAACCAGGTTATCTAGTTTCAATCTAACTTCACCTTTCCCTTCGCAAGAAGTTTCAATTTTGCCCATATCTACTAATTTACTAGCTTCAACGGCTAATTTACAGGCAGAAACTTTTCCTTCATTATAAATCTGATGAGCTATTCGCGCAGATTCTCTAGAGGTCTTCCATGCAATTCTTTCTGTTTCTCTTTTCAATTTACAGGTAGCTCGAGCAGCAGCACAAATCGGATCATCAATTCTCTTTGAAATTTTCAATCGCCCAAGTCTTACCTTAATGGTTTTCATACAACTATAATCACAATTATGGTCATATCGAAAATTCGGAAAACTAAATTCTTCTCTTACGCTATTGCAGTCAAGTCTAAGAGGATCTATTTCAAGATCAACCTTACTAGATTCTTTGGGGATAATTATTTCATGGTAAATATCTAAAGTAGATGTAGATAGTACATCATTAAATATGCTGGCTAAAGTGGCTTTAGTAATACCTAGAGAAATTCTAGCCGAATCAGTAAAAGGTTGAAAATTAAATAGCCATTTTGTATTAAAACTATTCTGATATGCTTTATAAATAACATCCACATTATCCGAAGTCAAACCTACATTTAAAATGGAATCTGAACAGTTTTGACTTTTTGTTTTTTCTAGTTCAAGTAACACAGATATTCCTTGTTTATCTATAATCCATGAGGTTGTTTTTATGAACCTACTTAAGTCAACTATAGGACCGTTCACTATGGTTTCATTATTGGAAAATATATCTTCTGTATTTATATCAATAACTCCACCCCACCCCGTGCAAATTGATGGCTCTTTTTTAAAAAACAAACCATTTAAGTTATCTAAAAAATGTTTAGCAATAGGCTTAATCAGAGTGGCAATTGCTTTATTCTTGAGTTTAGGTTTACGATCCATATAAGTCAAGTTGGTGATCTTTAATGTTTTTAGTGCAGGGAGAAAAAACAAAGTGTCTTGTAAGGTTGCAATACTAACATAGCCTAAAAGCTTACCATCAATCTTAGATTGAATATCCAAAAAAGAAGCACTAAAATCAGTGTCTAAAATTATTGATTGTTTAGTTAGGCAAATTGAGGGATTAAATGAATGTATCACAATTTTAGAGTCATTTAACTCGAAAGCCATTTTCTCAATCTCTATTGGTAACAGACTATCAAGAATTTCTTTCCCTATGCGAAAACCAATATTAGGGTTTAAACTATCTAGATTCTGAGAACATTTATTAATTGCACGTATTTGTTGCTCTTTTACAGATAGCGGTTTAAATTCTTTATTGACTATTTTTTTTACACTACTGCAACAAGTCAAAAGAATTACGGCTATAGTTATGGTCAAAAATTGTATGTATGTTTTTTTCATTAATTTTATTTTTTATTCTTACTAATTATTGGTAACTAGTCTAATAATCCATTTTTTACGTAACATCATTAGTGGGCGCTTAAAACACCACAGATTATTAATTGTTTATTTTTAAGCTCTTTAAAATTATTGTAATCGCATTTTGTAAGGATCTCTTTCAGGGGTGCTTTATCCAGTAATGAAAAATTTAGGATTTGTAGGATTTCGTAGATAGATCGGTCAACTTTCAGTTTGAAACTTACTAAGGCAGCAAGACAGTAAGAGATGACTGCGCAATACATTAGGATTTTTACGGCATTGAGGCTAGTACCCCAAAAGGCTTTAATCTTAAGATGCCGTTCCATTCGTTTGAAGAACAGTTCCACCTCCCAGCGTTTTCTGTAAAGGAATGCTATCTCAGATGCTTTATTATCCATTTTTTTAGTTAAAACAAGGACTCGGTCATTTTCAGAGTTGTGAAATTTTGTTCTTCGAAGGCTATTTGGGGTGTTCATTTCTTGACTTATGAACCACCAATCTAGCAATCTTATATTTCTTAACCCTAGCTGTTTTATCAATAGGTTTGGAATACTTTCTCCTAGATTGCAGATTTTTCTTAGCTCCTGCAACCAGTAATAACGGGATTTGCTTGTTTTTGAAGCAAAAATCCAATTTTTCAACTTAAATCATTAAGCTCAACAAAATTGCTGTAAGTGCGATTACTTCCAATTTCAAAGAACTTGTTAAAAGATTTAATGCACATTAAGGAAATAAGACCATAAATCATACTCAAAATGATTAAACAAATTTACATACAAGAGTCAGGCCGAGTCAATCACCCCAAGGGGGGATTTTATCAAAAATTTGACTTTAGTAACCTGGCATTGTAAATTGCAGATTGCTGTGAATCTACTATAGAGGCAATGTTATTAGCTTAAGGTAAAAAAGGTTTACTGTCATGGGACATGATATTGATTATGATGATTTTTTCAGAAGGATCCTTGATGCGTTCTGCTTTGATAAAGATCTTAAGGATTACAAGGCACTATTAATTAATAAAGATAATCTTGACAATACCATTTTACTCAAAAACCAGTTCTTTTATATAAATGATCTTGTATCAGCTACAAACATATATGTGCATCCTAACATTGAAAGAGTAACCGGTTTCCCACCGGAAGAATTCATTTATCTGGGTAGAATTTATGAACTGATCCACCCTGATGACAGAGACATAGTAATGAATTTTTCTAAGCGCACAATTGAGGCATCCAAAGATTATAAGCTAAAATTAAAAACAGATCCTCAATATGCCATATTCACTATTGAATTCAGGTTACAAAAGCTAAGCGGTGAATATATTAAAGTACGGAGGAACTCTTGTTGCTTTAAAACCGACAAGGCAGGAAATATGGTTTATGCCCTTGTAACATTTGCCGACATATCAGATACAAATAAAAGTGATAATGTTTATTTCTCTCAGATTATAAATGGAAATGAAAAAATTTGTTTTGATGACTTCCACGATAAATATAAGACAACAATTAAGGTGACTAAAAGGGAATTTGAAGTCCTTAAGCTTTTATCACAAGGGTACAGTAATACCAGGATATCAAAAAAAATGTTCATTTCCATCCATACTGTAATCTCACATCGCCGGAATCTTCTTCATAAAGCTAAGGTTAAAAACACGGCTGAATTGATTAAGTATGCTGCAAATAATAATTTATTATAAATTTTTCATTCAGCAATAAAGGTACATTGTAACTGGACTAAAAAAGCATGACATTCCGGCAAAACAGACCCCCTTTGGGGAATGAAATTAACAGACAATCCGGCATATTGCCCCCCTCCCATTAATCAAATATTCTATGCTTCCCCAACATAACCCTTATATTTTCTACATGTTGAGCTCGTATTTCCTTGTTTTCGCCATTTCGCACAGCCGCTTTCAACACTCTTACTACTTCCTGTTTATCAGTATATGGCACTGGATCATTATTGCTCATAATGACATTCATTACTTCAAAAATTCGAACAGATTTTACTATATATGTTTCCCTGGGCACGAAACTGATATCTTTTAATACGCAGTTACCAAAAAACACCACTACTGAGTAGAAAGGTATATTTTCAAATTGCTTAAGTTGCTTTTGTAAATCTGTAATATGTTTGCTGTTTTGCATTATTGGATTATAGAAACGATATCTGGTTCTACCATAAGCCAATACCTTGGTCTATTGCGTGCTTTTACCATCCCCAAAAATCCAGCCACTGAAATCTTTAACTTCAAATACTATTATCCCCACCTTTGTGACAACCACTAAATCTATCTGCGAAAAATCACCTTTAGACTTTTTTATATATAAATCATGAAAAATAGTTTGTGCCGGTATTCCGGATTTTAAAAGCTTTAGCACAATATCTCTTTCCGACCTTGTACCCCTGTTTGATTTTGTTACGGTTTCTAATAGTTTTTTATCACGTATTCTGCTGTACAATTCATACAAAATACCAAGGAGAAATATGGCAAATGCTAACCATATAATTTCAGTTATATATGACAAAATGAATTTCTCTAAAACTATTTTAATTGCTTCGTCCATAGTTTTTCCTAAACAAGTTAGTCAGCTTGCTTTCTATTCCGGTCAAATAGTCACTTCTGCCATAGACATCCACCACGTGAAGGCAAGAGTGAAAGGTTTTCAATGAACAATCCATAGTCTTTCATGTGCATTAAAAAGATCGAAAACCCACCCGGGTGCGCTGATCTTGCAGGAAGCGTGGCAGGTATTATTAGTATAAATATACTATAAATTTTGTTCTCTAAATTGATTATTGAAAATGGACTATTGCCAGGGTGTCTATTGTACAAGTACATAAATCTCAGAATAACTGTAATTTACTTAAAGCCTACTATTAAAAATCTTAACTGAGCCCATTATTATTGCATTATAAGATTGCGATAAGAATTGTTTATCACCAGTGCATCTTTAACTTATTGAGTCAAGCCTAGGCCTTTAATCTTTTTCACAACTATCATTAAGATATACAATTATATCTTAATATGCACAACCATAATCACTTATATGAGTCCTTTCTGAGCCCTTTAGCCCGGGATATTAAATAACATAAACAGTGTTATTTATGGCATCAATACCATTCTGGAAATTGTCTTCTTGAGCCCTTCTTGAGCCCTATAAGAACATAATGGGTGCCTCTGAAAGTATCATCAACTTTTTCAAAATATTCACCTTCTAACTGCCTTAAATACCGGTTGGCAGTAGACTTGATATAGTGAAATAAGTATAAAATAAAATTTTAAGAGAAAGAGAAGCTTAACCTACTCTTGTAACTGCAAAAAAGAATAAGCTTGATCTTTATTGATTAGATCGTTGAAAATCGTTTACTTTTTGCCCTCCCAATGTTAATCCAGATAACGGGTAATAAACTCTTTTATCCATTCAGCATTCGAACAATCTGACAGGTAATTTACATAATCCTCCAGAGTCTCCGGGATAAATCTGCATTTAGTCGAATCAGGAATGAGGTACTGCTGATAATCTGTCACGACTTTATCACATTCACTGTTATCTTTTGGATAGAGGAAAACGAAAGATCCCTGGTCATAATCCTTCAATGTTGAAATTGCTAAAAGGTGGTCTCTCCAGACTTGCTGAAGTGGTGAATTTTTAAGGTTGTCAATAGCTCCATCCTTAAATATTTGAAATTTGTGAGAAAGTTCAATATATTTAGCTCCATGATCCTTGAATATATTTTCGCAAGATTTTTTACTGTCAGACATATCTTCAGCATATTTCACCTCAATTCCTATAAATCCTTTTTTGTCGTCCTTGCTTATGTATTCAATGAAGACATCAAATGCTGAATGGTCGCCGGTATAGTCAATACTTCCTCTAGAGGGGGAGTGCTCAAAGAGAATTCTTGTAACTTCTTTTACTGAAGCTGGATATCTCTTTTTAAAAAACTTTGTTGCAAGTTTTAAATCAAAATGCAGCTCTCCAAATAGATTAAAAGCAAGTGGTTGTGAAGAAAGAAGATTTTCCCAAATCCTTGGTTCAGAGATTAGTTTTTTGTTTTGGTGAGACAAATATACCTCATATTGGACCAACGTTTTAATCCGATCTGTTAAGAAATTACTTTTACTTGTTCTGGCAAAGTCAGGGTCTAAATAATTACTAAGTTTGTCTTTCGCGTTTTTGAATCCTTTATTCTCTCTCCAGATACTTTGTCTTAATCTGGCATTAGATGCAAATTCAGTGTCGGACTTATAGAATGCATTAAATTCGTCTAGTTGTTTCTTGTCTGGTCTCATAATATATCAGAATGTTCAAGTAGCGAAGCGTTTTTATACAAAACAAAATCTTTTCAATCTCCAACCACAAATCCCGCTTAGACAGTAATGCCTTTTAAAGATACAAAACTATTTGGTTCTGATTAGCAAGTGTTTGAAGAAAAAAAAGGATAAAGTGGAAAGCTACCCTTCTTGAGTATTAGCAAAACTGTTATTATTGATCAGTTCAAAGAAACCCGTTCACTTTTTGCCCTCACGGGGTTGGCCTCCGGCAGGGGGGTCAATTATCCGGAATGAGGGGTCAGTTTGCCCGGAATAAACATATTGTTCAGCAAAGGGATTAACATCATAATTGGATAAAATAATTCCGGCAAAACGGCTGTGCGCATACCTGAATACGATAAAGATCAGGATGCTCTTACTAAGCTTCTTCCGAGCCGCTGGACAGTAGTCAACCCAAATCAGGCGTAAAGGACCCAATCCGGAACTATTTGGAACAAAAAATACCGACTTGGAATCAAGTTGTTCCTATTGTGGCAAAATCGACCACAACTTGCATACTTAGTAAAGAATTGTATAAATCAAGTCGTCATTAACTGGAGGCTTACCTTTCAACTAGTTAATATTTTCACATTTTTCGCACATACACCTTTGTAATTATGACCTTCTTCAAATGACACTAATTGCCCTTCTTGTATTTTCTTGAATTCTGCTGTTGTTCTTATTTCAGGAAAGTCTGTAAAGTGTGCAAAATATCTATCACTATCGGATTCAATAAAAATGTAGGTATCACTTGATGTTTTAATTATATTTCCAATTTTAGTACCTTCATTTCCTTGAAAATCTATGATATAGTTTAACGATTCATCTTCAAACTTTTCTGAAAATTTTAAAATAATTTTCCTGTTTAGGTAAATTAATCCTATTTGTTTCTTATTGTTTTCAATTAATTGCTTAACAAATTCGTGATTGTTTTCAATTTCTGTTGGAGGCAACATATTTATGAAAGAATGTAAAGCATCACAAAAATTCTTTAACATTTTAATATCAACAATACCCTGTTTAACGCAATCTTCAAAAACTTCAAATGATTTTTTGAAGTGACTTATACCACTATTAATGTCGCTTTGTACTCTAAGATAACTCAGTCCACTATTAGCATATAAAGAGATAAGTTCTGTGTATGCCATTCTTAAATTTAATGGGTCCAATTTCCCTTTTGAAACAAGATTTCGTATAATCTGAATTGCTTTATTAAATTCTTTCATCACATTATAGCAGCGGGCAAATAAAAATGAAGAATAAGGGTGGTCAGGTTTTAATTCAAAAACTTTTTCAGCACATTCAAGGGCTTTCTTTGTGTCTTCCAAGTAGAAAAGTAAAAATTGAGCATAGTAATATAGTAATCTTGGATTATTTGGTGCAATTTCTAGACCAAGCATATAATCTTCTTCAGCACTTAATGTATCACCGCTTAAAGCTTTTAAAAATGCGCCAACTCTATAAACTTCATAATAGTTTGGGTCAACACTTTTTGCTTCTTTTACTTTACGAAAAGCACTTTCATAATTGTTGGCTCTTGAAAAGCAAAGGGCTTCCGATAAAAGTTTCGCTGCTATTCTTTGATTTGGCGTTTCACAAGCTAAAGCATTTACTGAAAATTCATTGTAGCTATTAACTTTTTTAATGTCGTGAATGCCTGATGTTAATTCTCTTGATTTTCGAGTAATTTTTTTGACATAATCAGGATTCACTGGGTGTTTATGAGATAAAAATTCTTTTGCAAATTCAGGTATAAAATAATAAACTTCCTCAATGTTTGAAGCATCAACTATTTCTCGACTTATTAGAGTAGTTTTAAAAAGTTCAATCAAAAACTTCCTTGCTTCTAATGTATCATAGTCAGACAGATAAAGAATTTCAGCGCTACTTAGTTTTCTCCTTGATGCTCTAATAGAGTTCAAAACAGAAATTGCACCTTCTGATAACTTTTCATAAACATTGGTTAAACAGAAGTTTAGTAAATCATCTTTGTTGTTTAGGACTTCTTGTGGAGAAATACCCATTTCAACAGTGCTTACAAACCATTTTATTGCTAATGGATTATAATAGAGTTTTGCAGAAATATCAGCCAAGGTATTTTGAGGCAGTTTTAGTAGAATATCACTATTTCGAATACGTGCAATTTCACGAATTAGTTTGGCGCACTCATTTTCAGACAAACCACTTAGTGTTCTTGGATATTCTAATTCCCCCAAACCGATCCTCGACGTAATTACAATATTACATTTTGTTTGAGCTCTCCTAATAAAATCTCTGACTTCTTCGCTTTGAATTGTTTCAAGATTATCTATTATGATAAGAGTTTTAAACAACTCTAAATACTCAATAATAGCATCTAGTTTTTTTTCTTGAATAGAATTATCAAGGTTATTTGAAATTACAGAGATTAATCCTGTATAGTCAGTAATTGCTGAGTAAATTTCTTCAATACCTTTAGATGTCAACATTGTTGTTTTTGCAGATGTCCAAATGATTAATTCAAATGGACATTTTTCCCCCATGTCGACCAAATCATATGCTACGTTAACAGCTAAAGCTGTTTTTCCTATTCCTCCATCACCTAAGATGCTAACTACCTTATTTGAGAAAATTAAATTTTTTATTTCTTCAACATCCTTTGTCCTTCCAATAAATCCAGTATCATCAAAGTCAGGAATTGGCAGATTATGTATAACCTTGCTTGATTCACCGTAGACGGATGTAGTAGGAATTTTAAGTGTCAGTATGTAAGAAGGGTCTTTCTCTAGAATTTCTCTTGTTTCAATTGTTATTTTCCAATCAATAGGAGAATTATATTTAAGCTTTTGAACGAAGTCATATACAGTTGAAAAGTCACCACCTAATAAAGGTCTTGTATGCATAACCCTATTCCTTATAGGAGTAAGGTCTGTTAATTCATTGTATATTTCATTTAAATAGTCAGATGTAATTTTTGGTAAGAACACATTGTTTTTCTTAAGAACAACGAATGAATCTTGAAAGTCTATATAGTCGATAATATCATCAATATTTTTTTTGTAATCAACGCCAATATTTTCTTTGCTAAATCTATCTAAAACTTTTAAAACAAGGTCATTGTCCTGAAAGAAGGTAATGTCTTCCTGAAATGGTGTAATATACTTCTTAATTATGTTTTTCAGGTCTGTCTCAATTCCATAGAGAAAAGCTGCCAAGGTAATTCTCGTTTCTGTTATTCTTGCCATTGTTTTTTTGTATTAAACTTGTTGCTAGTCTAATTTATAAATCTGTCTTTTCCCAGTTTACTTCATCAATATTGAACAACCACTCCATCTGGTGATATTACCCCAACACAAAAGTCATCCCTTTAAAATCTCTCCATGAATGTATTGCAGTGCTAAAATAGAAAATAATGAATATGGTTAATCGGATTTGTTGAAATATTTGTGAATTGTCTCCTTTTGTCTCTTGATCAGATACAGAATTTTTGATTCGTTTTATCATCTTGTATGTTTTGGCTGACAAGTAATCAGCCGCGAAAACTGAAAAAAGATGTACTACACCGGATGCTTACTCTGCATGTCTCCTATAAAGGAGTAGAATATAAACGAAATATTTACAGACAAAAACACAATAAACAAAGAAAATACAGGCCGTACACTATGGGGAGTCAATATGCCTGAATAAACAGATTGCCTATTTTGCAAGCTCTTTAATGAAGCTTTGGTTGTAGCATTTGCTTTTGGGCTTTGGCGATGTGCTTTCTAATTGGTAGACTATTTGGGTATCCACAATTCCCCATATGTTTTGAAGTAACCAGCAGCAATAACTGTTTCAATTTGACCACTCCATATATTTTGTTTTAATGAAAGTTTATCGCTTGGAACAGGAGTAGATTCGTTGCCAATCACAAGAACTAAGTTTTTATTTGCCTCATATTTTATTTCAAGCTCTTTGAACTTTTTGAGAACCCTACTATGATGCTCCCAAAATTGTTCACCTTCAACTTCTGTTCTTTGAAACCTTTTAAATAATTTCGAATAGAAAGCATTTGCAGGACAAACCACAGCCCTAAAAGAAATTTCGGAGGTTGAAAAGTTATATAACCTATCAATAAATTCCTTAACCCGTCTTAAACTAAACCCTGCTTTTACACTGGAAAAGAATACATACTTAGCATCATTTGTTGATGAAGCATCTCCATTCCAACAATAAACTTCATCTTTTTCTTCTCTTGCTCTCTTTTGCATGAAGCTTACAAAATCATTAATACCTACTTTAGCTCTTCGCACAGCATTTCTATAAGTTTCAACTTCTTTGTAGGTTTTCATTTTCTTAGTAGCAGTAGAGTCAACAATATCATAATAAAGAACATAATCATATTGAATTGTTGCGTCTCCGCGCTGCTCAAATTCATCAAGAATGCTACTAACTAATGGAGTAAGTTTTGAAAGTTCATAGTTTAATTCAATGAATTTTTTATTAATGTATGAAAGAGTTTTTTGTTCATCAAAATCTGCAAAGTCCGATTCTACTTGCTTCTTTAGATTTACAATAAGCTTAATTTCGTTTTCAGAAAATAATCCTTCCTTTATCCTAATACTTCTTTCAAAAAATCTATCTAATTTTTCCACACTTTGTTTTAACTCCCGATTTTTACTAAAAACAGGATTCCATTTATTGAACGACAAAACAATTTCAAGCAGATTGGCATTAAAAAGTAGTCGGTGCCCGATTTCCGACATTTTAAAAATAAAATCATTGAATACCTTTTCCTCATCTTCTCTTTTGAGAATTTCTAACGACGACCAATATGCTTCCCAATCAAATTTCGCAATTGATTGATTTAACTTGTCCAAAATTAATTTACCTTTTTCAATTGCTGTTACTGCACCGTTTTCACTCCAACCTTCTGTTTTCTTATGCAAACTATTCAATGCAAAATATCCAATATTGGTTAAAATGTTATTATAAGTTACTAATTTGTTTAATCGTTTCTTATCAAGGTCATCGTTAGCTTTTTGTATTAGAGGATAAAATTCCTCAATATACAGGTCTAACTCCACTAATAATGCTGCTGCTACATCTCTTGGACGAAAACAGGTTGAAAGAAAAACTAAATCATCATCATCTATTCGAAGATTTTTCCCATCCATTTCAACTCCTTTATAAAGTAGACCGAGTATGTACCCAAATTTTTGTGCTTCAGTTCTTGATGACGAAGTTACTTGGATAGCTGGATAATGCTTACCAAATGCATACATCCCTTTTCCTGGTTTTTTAATAACTCCTTTTTCAAGCAAATGTCTTGAAAGCCAGATATTACTTTCTGCGTTGTATGAATTACGCTTTTTTAATTTTACTACTGCGCCTTGTAAGTAAAAACCAATCTTTGCAATACCCTCTTGCCCGTTTGTGCCATATTGTACTTGTAAAATGTTTCGAGAAGCCCCAATTCTAATAAGCAAGACAAGTAGTTTTTCCACAAACAGTTTTGGTAATTGTCCTTTCCCGATTACTTCTTGTGCATTTTCAATCGCAAAACCGCAAAGTTCAGTTTCTTCTTCAGCGAACTTAACATCTTCTCCGTGTCTGAATGCTCTGAAAACAATATCAGTATCAGTATTGTGGCGTATTACAGGTACACAAATTCCTTTATCTACACTGTAATCCAACACTAATGAGAGAACATTTTTTACTTCGGGTGTAAGAGTATAGTGGAAAATGTTCTTTAAATATTCCAATATCCCTATCCAAGTTATCCCTGTTTCAAGTCGGTCAATTTTTCTTATGCTCTCCCAATCTTTTTTTGGTGCTGCTTCTTTCACAGCTACTCGTGACGGAATTTCCTTTTTATGATAGAGGGATAAAAAAATATTGCTGAAATCGGAAAATATATTTCTTGGATCGTCCTCTGGAAATTTTTCATCTTCGTCAAGAGTTTTATAAACAGAATCGTTGTTTGGGTTTTCCATCAAAGTTTTTAACTCTGTGCTTTCCAAATCAAGAATTGCAGGTTCAATCCCTATAATGTTTAAGAAAAGTTGCTCTTCTTTATCTAAATATATTTTTGCTAATGTCTTTATTGATGGCAAATTCCAACTTCCGAAAAGTAATTCAATATCTAAATCTCTCAAATCAATATTTACTGGTTTGTCAAGAGCTCTTTGAAGGTTATATTTGAACTTATTGGCAAGAATAAGAGCAGAAGTATATTGAATAAAGCGAAGTTGACTTATTGGGTTTGTAAATTCTACTTTGAAACGGTCAATAATATTTTCGTCAAAACCAACATCATTTAAAACGGAAAAGAGATTGTCAAATATTTCTTTTATACTTTCTTTTCGAAGTGCCTTGAATGTTATTATAGGGAGTATCGACATTTTAATACCCCGAGTCATTTTTTTTGTATAAACTCTAACTTTGGCAATGTCAATAAGTTCTAGAATACATTTACCAAAGGCTTTTTTCATCTCATCCAAAATAGTAACTGATGGGGAAAAAGTTAGTGTACTTACATCATTGTCTTCTTGTAATTTGCTAGTTATGTCATAAACATTCCAATCTCTAGATGAAAGTATTTGATGCCAATATGGAGTCTTAATTTCTGTCTCAGTGAAATAAGGAAATTCAACAGCATAAGGACGTGGTGCAATTGAAAGTGAATTAACAATTGAAGAACAAAATGTTAAAGACCGTTCCTCTGATAGTACCGCAGCTTTATATTCAGGTTCAATGCACTCCTTGACCCAATACTTTTCATTGACACAAAATACACTTGTTCTTACTTCTTTTGCTCCATAATATTTCAACAATCGCTCCTTTGCTTTCCAAATTGTTGTTCCGCAAATAATTATGTCATCTACAATTGTAACTACTTTCCCTCTGAAAAAATCTGTCTCCAAATCTAAGACTTTATCGCTAACAATTGGTTTTTGAACTGGAGGTGCACCAATTGAAAGCAACAAGTCGTAGAGGCAACAGAATTTTCTTGACATAAATAAAAAGACATCACTGTCTTGCTTTGATATTGTTTCGGCAAACTCTAAAAGTTTTGCTGCAATGTCTGGCTCGAACTGAGCAAGAATTTTTTCTTTATAAGTTGTCATAACAATTAAGTTAATTGCTAAATATGCTTTATTGAAAGTAATGTAAAATATGTTTTTTCAGATTCAGTTGCCATGTTTATAATTTTTCTTCCTTCCAATTTTCCAACATAGGTGGAGCCAATTGTTAGTGTTTTAATTTCCTCAATTAGACTATTTGGAAATGAACCCTTAAATATTTTTTTTCTCATCTGTCTTGATTTCAAAAGTTCCTCGTAAACTTGTAGTAATTAGTTCTCCTGAAAATTCTATAATTTCTGGTTCACTCATTTGGATATTTGTAAGCGATTGTGCAACTCGCAATAAGTTTTGAGTGTTTCCATCCCATTCAAAACTCTCATTAGATGGTGAATCCCACTTCATATTAACTTCTAAATCCGCATTTGAAATAGTGGTTATGAATTTGTATAATTTCTTAACGCTTTCCTTGCCTATTTTAGATGCTGATTCAGTTAGTTCATCCAATTGAACTCTTTTGCCCTGACTAAAAAACGGAGTTACGAAATGATTCGACAACTCAGTTTTAGTGATATCGTGTATTCCGGGCTCAAGAAGTGGTTCAAATTCCATCTTAACAATTTTTAAGTTAAAGTAATCCAATAATATGTTTCATTTTGTAAAGCAAATTTTACTATGGCAAACGTTAATTGGTGTAGTGGTAATAAATGGTTCTTTTGATTTTAACGAAGTGTTGGCATTATTCGGTGGGGTAAAAGCAAATGTGCCATTTGTGCAGATGTGTACAATTGTTTTTAAAAATTGTGCCTTAGGCAAATAATAAAAAACATAGAGCCGGCTTTCTTGCATAATCAATATTTCTTGTACTTCCTGTTTTTTCACAATTGTTTACTTACAATTTATTTCTGTCGTTTCTGTCTTTTTAAACTTGATGGCAAACTCGCTGCTATTTTCATGTTTAATAGGTTTATTAAATGCAAATACCTGCATTGGCTCAACCTCTGACGTTTTATTATCGCTGTTAATACTGTAAAAACCTAATACTTCAAATCTTTTCCTGACAGTATTGCCATAGAAAGATAAGAAAGAATATTATCTGGCGATCAATGTTTTATGTTTTTTTATTAACAGTTTTGTGAAAGACAAAAGGCGCAAGACAAATGTTAAAAGTTAAGAGGTGTGCATATTTCGGAACATATTGCCCACATAGAAATAGTTTGAAAAAGGGCAAAAGCAGCCTGTTTTGTGTGACATTCCGGCGAAATGGACCCCTCTGGGGAAGAATTTTAACTGACATTCCGGCACATTGACCCCTATTATGAACGGGCTGTTTTTCTTGTGAAAAAAGCAGGAATAATGGCAAACAAATCAATAAGTATAGAGGTTAAAGGACAAATTAAGTTATTAAATGATCTTGGCGACTTACACCTCATTATCCGTTATCACTCAGATATGGTATGTGCGATCACATGAATTCAAATCGTAAAAGCTTTTGACCCTATTAAGATATTATATATTAATTATTTACGTTAATTTTGACTATCCTCAACCGAATACTAGTGTCATAGATATGTATTCCTACTTAGCTGCTGAATTCTTATTTCCTGATTTGAAACACAAAAAAAAATGAATAACTCAAAATCAAATTAGTACTTTTAAAAATCTGTTCTATAAAAAAGGTTAATTTTGAATAGAAGTCAAAAAAAATTATTGATTATTTATTCTTAAGTGAGATTTAACATTATTATACTAAAATGGCAAAGAGTTTAGATTTCTTAGAAGTTGTTGAACTGATAAATCATAGTAGAATAACTGAAATAGATATAAATCCAGTAATATTAGAAAAAGGTAAATGGGCACTATTTAAAGGCCTTAATAAAGTTCCTAACTTTACATATCCCTTTTATGTGCTATACATATACTCGGACTTTACAAAGGAATCCTCATTAGCAGCGGCTAAGTCGATTATTTATGTAAATTCAACACAAGTAATATTTGCTCCCTCTGTTAAGGAAACATATCTTAATGAGTTAAAGAACCAGATTAAGAATTTTAAAGATTTAGCAGGTTTTCGGAATTTAAAAGATTATTTCCTCTCTTTCATTCAAGATCAGCTTAAAGTCTATTTGCAAAGAATTATCTCTGAACTAGAGCCTAAATATTATGTTGATCCACCGTATGAAACCCCTTCTGGATTTAAAAGTAAAATTCCTAATCCTCTATACTCCTTTCTGATTGATAATATTGACGACATTAAGGGTGGATCTTTAGGCGTTCTGTTAGCTGAGCCAGGCCAAGGGAAAACTTATACAACAAGATATTTAGCTACTACTTTGGCCACAAATGGATATATTCCTATCTATATACATTCACCTCAATGGTTTAACATGAAGGAAGATGATCTTTCTTCGCTATATAAAACAATTACATATTCATTTCGGTATTTTGATGCACCTTTAGATTGGATTGAAGGTGTTGAAGATTTGTTTATAAACATTACTTTAAAACTTGGCATGTTCAGAATTATTTTCGATGGGTTTGATGAATATATTCTTTGGAACAAAGGGAAATTTACTCCAAATGAAATAATTAATAATTTACATACCTTGGCTGATCAATCAAACTCTAGAATATTAGTTACTTCAAGAACTACTTTTTGGAACTCTAGTATAACAGATGATACTAATTATCAATACTTGTATAAATATGAAATTTTGCCTTTTGATCAAAATCATGCTCAAAACTACTTTGAAAAGAGACTAGTTGGTAATCCAGTAGCGATTCATAGAGCCGCTGAAATCTTTGGTAGGCTTAAAAATTTCGGCAGATCTGATTTTAGTAGAATTTTTGCTGGGCGAGGAATAATCTTAAATCTAATTGCAGATCTTTCTGATTCAGATGATGATTCTATTTATGATGGGAATATTTCAGTATTTCAGTGGATCCTTTACGCTCTATGCTTAAGAGAAGAGAAACGACAGAGACTTCCTATTAACGCAGAGCAGCAGTTGACTATTCTTAGACAATTTGCTGAATATAAATCTACTGGATATAAACCATCAACGGAACTTTTATTAGAGATAATCCCGGTAGTTTGTGAGAAACTTACTAATGAAGAGATAAATTCCATGATTGGTTTAGGGAATAATCCGACAAGCTTACAGGATCATCCATTAATATTTAGAGAAAATGATAAAAAAAACGAGAACCCTAATTGGAAGTTTAAGCATGAACAGATTGAATTTAATCTTTTAGCAGAACAAATAATATTTTATTCCAAGCAGAATCTAAACACATTAATTAAAAAACTCTTCTCAAAACTTACAATAACTGGCAGTATTTTAGATGATCTATGTACAGTAATTTACGAACAAATAAGTGCTAAAGTAGATGCAGATATTGTGTTAAAAGACACTTTATGCCTTCTGACTAAATTACAAGAATGCTCCGACTTTGAACATTCGAACCCTAGAAAAGCAGAAACATTACTAGCTTTTTCAACCAAATTATTAATGTATGTTCTGAATAAAAATAAACCAATTGGAAGGCCAAAAAATGATCGTATGAAGGAGTTCTTAAAATATCTGAACAAAGATGAAATTATAGGTCTTCATTTTACTGGGACTTTAAACAGCCTTGATTTTTCCAATGTAGTTGTTTCAAATAGTCGATTTGAAAATGTTGTATGGTCAAATTGTAAATTTGATGATAACTCTATATTTAGAAATTGCTTTTTCATCGGAGGGAATATTCATAATTGTGAGAATTTTGGATTGTCAAGATTTATTGATTGCCAGAATGACGCTGAAGCTGACTCAATTATAGCATATGAGATACTCCGTTTTGGAGAAAAGAAAGTAACTACAGAAGATATAAAAAGAGATATTCAATTATTCATTAAAAGATTTATGCCTAAAGAAGGTCTTTTTAAATCTGTAAGCAAAGATAATTTGATGAAAGGAACTTTTGGACTTTCTCCTTATAAAGACGAATTATTAGATGTAATGGGTAAATATATCATTGAGAAGCATACTGTTTCTTTTGGAACTGGGGTAGCCTATAATATTAGGCAAGATGCGAGAGATTCTATAAAGAATTTTTTATCTAATAATATTTTCTCAGGCGATTTAGCCAAAGCATATAATGAGCTATGTCGAAGACTTAAAGTTAGTTGAATGCTTTACACTACCCATTTTGTAATAAAAAGAAAGGTATACCAAAGTATGGAATAATTATTCTCGCTATAATCCCGCATCTTAGCATGGGGTTTATGGTATACCGCTATACAAAGTTATTTTTAAGAATATGTAAAATCAAATCTTTCCTAACTAGTCGACCCTTAAGAACCCTTCTTTTTTAATATCTCACAGGAGTTAGACATATCCCTGTCCAGTATCCTAATAATTGATTTAGGACAAAGAGAACGGATTCTCTTATTTTCCTGAGTTTTTTCATCATATTGAATGCCGTTGCTGCCATAATTGTATTAATCATGTCACCTTCTGTGCCTTTGAGGTAATTTCTTATCATCCAGTAATCGCTTTTAAGAGCCCGATCATTGGTTCTATTGATGCCCGTCGTCTGAACCGTGCCCTATCTTTGTTTCTTTGATAGTTTGTATGGCCTTTCCCTGATCCTGGTATCCGTATTTTAACCACCAATATCTTATCCTTCCATTTATAGCTACGATCCACCAGCGCTGTTTTTGGTAATCTCCCCATAAGTTCTTCCACCTGCTCTAGCTGTGGAAGAAGTGTATGACCATCATAAGGATTACCCTCAAACGCCATGGTGCCAACGATTATTCCACTGTTATTTGTTAAGGTAATAGCGGCAAAATGCAAAAACCGTGACAACTCTTATGTCCGTTATTGTTCTTGTTACCAGTAATTTCTATTTAATTGTCACTGGTAATCAGTCCTTTCACAAAAGAGATGATGAAATAATTAATCAGCTAAGATTTACTTATTTTTCTTCGGAGGAGGAGGAGGTGGGTTTTGCATTTTCGGAACATGACCTTTTACCTTATCACCTACTACTTGATGAGTCTTGACAATAGGTTTGGTTGTTGTTGTCTTTTTAGTATTCATAGCTTATATATTTAAGAA
>JGI20214J51088_10000476_pt1 | contig 28147 bp, 18 predicted proteins | sample WetSurMetagenome_FD_51088 | JGI IMG/M metagenome (IMG submission 51088) | reverse complement strand
ATCATGGGTTGACCTTGTTTTCCCGTTTTTCATATTTTCAATGGGTGCAGCCATACCGTTTGCAATCTCATCAAGACTGCGCAGAGGAGATAGCACCCTTAAAGTCATTGGCAATAATATTTACAGATGGATAGCTCTTTCGTTATTTGCATTTTTCATCTTTTATATCAGACCATGGGTAATCACTGAAACAGGTGTCAACAGGTGGCTCTTCTGCCTGCTTGGATTCTTCCTTCTGGTATCTACTTTTATTAAACTGCCAGATAAATCTGCAATAAAAAAAAGTGAAAGAATTATAAATGCAGGTGGAGCAATTTTGCTTTCAGTTTTCATTTTGATATTAAACTCCGCTGGAATTATTTCCCTATCCTTTAATAGTTTCGATATCATTATTATGATCCTTGCCTGTATTTCACTTTTCGGAGGTATAATTCAGCTTGTTTCAAGAGGCTCTCTTGTTATTCTTACTGCATTCTGGGTACTTATTACCTCAATGTATATCACATCCGGGATAACAGATAGCTGGATAACTAAAATATGGAATTACTCCCCCGTCCCATGGCTCCTTTCCTGGGCCTATCTCAAATACCTTATGATATTAATACCCGGAATTTGGGCAGGTACTGTTGTTAAGGACTTTTTCAGTAATCAGTCTGAAGAGATTTATGAAAAGAACGGCATCATGTCGGCTTTTCTTGCATTGATCCTTTTGTCAATAAATGTTGTTATAGTTTGCGGCCTTTATTCGAGAGTACTTATTCCCGTATTCATCTGGGCCGTTACAGGTCTTTTAATATCATTTTTCCTGATAAAGAGATGGGAATCGAATTTCAAACCGCTTATTCATAAACTATTCCTTGGAAGTACTTTTTTTGTCATACCCGGACTCATTGTCGAACCCGTTCAGGGTGGAATAAAGAAGGATCCTGCAACTCTTGGTTACCTTGTTCTTACAGCCGGGATGGCAATGTTGATGTTAATAGTTTTCAGCATTGTTATTGACCTTAAAAAAAATAAAAAAGCTTTCTTCCTTTTAAGTGGAAGTGGCAAGAATGCAACTCTTGCCTATTTTACAGGCAGTAACCTTGTGGTACCGGTTCTTGCACTGACAGGAGTTGATGCTTTATTTGGACAGTTCTCAAACCAGCCTTTGTGGCAAACAATAAAAGCAATTATTATTACCTTGCTTGTTGCATGGCTGAGTGCCATTGCATCAAAGAAAAAGTATCTGTTCAAAACATAACATGCAATTAGTCCCCACAATAACCCGAGATGAAAAAGAATAGATTTTTACACACACTGATTTTTCTTGCATCCCTGCATATTTCTTGTTTAGTATCCGGTCAATTTATCCTTTCTTTAGACTCAACTAAATACTTTGATGGTCAATCTTTTGCAATTATTGGGCGTTTTCATAACGAAAGAAACTACCATCGTTTCCCCACTGAGTATAAAGACAGCTTACGTAAAGAAGTATGGGCCCTCAGTCAGGATTGTGCAGGTATTTCTATCAGGTTCGCCACCAATTCATCATATATTAAAGTCAGGTGGGTCTCTTCTTCAGATTTTTCAATGGATCATATGGCAAGTACCGGCGTCAGTGGGATCGATCTGTATGCGATGATTGATGGTGAATGGAGGTACATCAGCACGGGCAGAATAAAAGGAATAGAAAATGAATATACTCTCGTTCAGACAAATAAGAAGGAATACAGGGAATATCTTTTAAATCTTTCTCTGTATAATGGCATAGACTCATTGTCCATTGGCATTAAATCAGATGCTGACGTATCAAAACCAAAAAAAGATTATCTGATCGCAAAAAAGCCTGTTGTCTATTATGGGACCAGTATTGCTCAGGGTGGGTGTGCCTCACGGCCGGGCATGGCTTTTACCAATATATTATCAAGAAAACTGGACAGAGCTTTCATAAATATGGGCTTCAGTGGGAACGGCAACTGCGAAATGTCAGTAGGAAATGTAATGTGCAAGATCGATGCTGCACTTTATGTGCTTGATTGTAATCCGAATACCGAAGCCGATGAGGTATATGAACGCACAGTTAATCTGGTAAAGCTGCTTAGTAAGAGCCATCCGGAAACACCTGTTTTACTGGTCGAAAGTATCCAATTTGAAAACATCCTTTCAGGGAATGTGGCTATGGAACCTGTTAAAAAGAACGCAGAATTATACAGAGCATTTAAATATCTTAAGACCTCAGGAATCAGTAATATTTATTACAAAAAATCAGATGGGATGATTGGGTATGATCATGAAGGTACCGTTGATGGAATTCATCCAAATGACCTTGGAATGTTAAGAATTGCCGAATCCCTTGAACCTGTTATTAAAAAGATAATAAAGTAATACATCGGCACTGTACTCAAATTAACCTGGTTGGAAAGAATCCTAAATTCAATAAGTCTTAATTTCAGTATTCCGTTTGTAAATGATATTTATAATTATGGCTAATCAGAAGATAAATAGGATTTATTGTCAGAAGCTAATAGTGATAATTTTATTAGTGACAGGAATTAACTCACTTCGGGCTAATTCAACAATATATGTAAATGTTTTGATTGCTGGAGGCACAGCAAGTGGCACAGCGGCAGCAATACAGGCTGCAAGAGGTGGCGCTTCTGTAGTACTGGTAGAATCATCACCATGGCTTGGAGGGATGCTTACCTCTGCCGGCGTTTCAGCCACAGATGGGAATAATCTTTTACCATCAGGAATATGGGGAGAGTTCCGGAATCATATATATGATTATTATGGAGGTCCTGATGCCGTTGCAACAGGTTGGGTTAGTAACACACAATTTGAACCTCATGTCGGCAATATGATTTTTAACAGAATGGTGAGTCAGGAAAACCGTATTATTACAATCAATGGATATCATATAATCAGGTGCCTGATAAATGAAGGGAAAGTAACAGGAGCAGAATTCCTGAATGAAGAGGCTACGGATACTCTGGTAGTTAATGCACAAGTCACTGTTGATGCAACGGAAACTGGAGATCTGATGGCGATGGCAGGCTGCAGATATCACATTGGACAGGATTCAGGAATGGTAACCGGGGAGGCCGGGGCGCCGGCTGACTCCACTGACATCATCCAGGATATAACCTACGTTGCGGTGCTCAGGGATTATGGTGATAAGACTGACAGAACAATCCCCAAACCGGATAATTATGATTCGTCGTTATATGAATGCACATGTAATTGCGGATGCAATACCGTTTCTGAAAATCTGTATGATTGTGATTATATGCTGAAATATGGCAGACTGCCAAACTCTAAATATATGATTAACTGGCCGGAAAGTGGCAATGATTACTATCTTAATGACCTTGAAATGGATTATTATACCCGTAAGAAAGCATGGCTAAAAGCTAAAGATCATACACTTGGATGGATCTATTTCGTACAGACAAGAGCCGGTTACAAAAGTCTCGGGCTTGCCGATGACGAGTTTCCTACCAAGGATCGCCTGGCAATATATCCATACTACAGGGAAAGCCGGCGTCTCGAAGGGGTCATTCAACTCCGTAATGCCGATGTATCTGATCCGTACAAGAATAATCAACGCCCGTTTTATAAATATGCCGTATCAGTCGGAGACTATCCGCTTGATCTGCACCACAAGAAAATGCCTGTAAAAATAATATATGGGATTGAAAAGGTGCCATCATTTTCAGTTCCATATGGTTGCCTTATTCCTAAAACAATGGATGGTCTTATCGTTGCAGAAAAAAGCATTTCTGTAACCCATATTGTCAATGGTTGCACAAGACTTCAGCCATCGGTTATGCTCATTGGTCAGGCTGCCGGTTGTGCTGCCGCACTTTGTATCAGGCATGGGATTGAACCTCGCCTGATTAATGTCAGAGAGTTGCAGCAAAGTCTTTTAAATGCCGGATGCTGGCTGGTTCCGTATATTGATGTGACTCCTGCCGATCCGTCATTTCAGCAGGTACAAAGAGTAGCTTTATGCGGACTGATGAGAGGTTCACTTATCTCAGAAGGCTGGGCAAACAAAAGTTACTTCTATCCTGATCAGCTTGTGACAAAAGCTGAATTAGAGAACATTGTAATAATTCTGAACAATCAGGATCAGCCGCCCGTAGATCCTACACCAACGGCAGGTAAGATGAACAATATTTCCGGAAAGTATGCTCTGCGGATTTTGTATAAGATATATCGAGCCAAAGTTGAGAAAATCAGTTTTTCAGATTTCATTCATTTGTTAAATTCAAGTCTTCAGCCTTCTATGAAGATTTCTGACAAAAATACAAGTGAACCGATCACCCGCAAAGAAATAGCCTGCTGGCTTGACGCTCTCTTTAATCCTTTCGAAAAGCCACTTTTCCAGAATTAGAGAACCGTAAAGAATCAGGCGGAATTTCCGGTGATATACAAAATCAGGATGAACCAAAAATAAGGAAGAGGGCTTCTGATAAACAAAAGCCCTCTTCAATATATTTGATTATTTATTTATTGAGTCCGTCGGCAATGGCATCGCCTATATCATTATACAATTGCTTGTTAAACTGATTATTTGCAGGATCATCTATATGGACCAGGTCAAATAACATTATACCACTTGTGCGCTGAAGTATCATTGTAATTGCATCATGCATATTAGACAGATCCGACCACGATGTATTGCCTATATCAATTCCTCCATATAGCACATTGGCGTCATTGAGGATGTTCTTTGCACCGGTTATCTGTCCGCTTACTGTCCACCATCCCGAACCATTAAGAGCAGGTGTATAATTGCCCATCATGAACATGTCAATAAGCTCCGCATACCCGGTATTTTTATAGGTCGATGTAGCCCATTCCGAATAACCGTTTGCTGAAGGGTCGTATGTTTTGCTTGCCCAGTTGACTCCTACATAATAATATGAATCATACCAGGCCCCTGAGTAAGAGCAGAATGCAAGGTGTGGTTTTATTTCCTTTACGGCATCCCTTGCATCACTGACGAAATCGTGAATGGTATGTGCCCGATACTCTATCCACTTTTTATAATATGTCCCGGTAACATATGGCACTACTGATCCATATGAAGTAATCCATGACTTTACAATATCAGTTGTGCTGACCGAAGAAAGGTTAGCCCATTCTTTGAAGCTGTTAAGTGAATAGTCTGAAAAGTCAGCACAGATATCATAATAACGGCAATAGTCAAGAACAAAGCCATCAAAGTTGTAATTTTTTACAACCTCTTTAATAAGAGAAAGTTCGTATGCCTGGGCTGCCGGTTGAGCCGGGTTAAGCATTCCATAAGAGTATACATCAGTAATTTTCTTCACCGTCCCGGAAGCATTGACTACCTGGCTCTGAAGCGTTGAGAATGTAGCATCGTTAAAAACCTTGCCGTACTTGGTCCCGTTGTAATTCATTCCTTCTGCAAAAACACTCATTGAGACAAATACCTTAAGGCCTGCTTTTTTTGCTTCGGTTATTGCATTACCCAGATAGTCAAAGTTATCAGCCTGTGTAAATCCATTCCATGTTTTCAGTTGTGCGGCAATTGAGGAGTTGTAGCTTACCAGACCGGTTATTCCCTTTACATCTACCACTATTCCGGTCACACCCATGTCGGCAACCTTTTTGAATATTGCTGCCATCTTTTCTGCTGTTCCCAGACGCTCAAAATTTGCTGCGGCTTCAATCCATAATAATACCGGCGTTTTGCTAAGCATATTGGTTACTACTGTGTCCGTATCTGATGTGTTGTTATGGTCAGGCGGAAGCAGTGATCCTCCGTCACCGCATGATACGGCAGTCAGAAGGGCAATAAAAGCAAAGAAGTATAGTAAGTATCGGTTGGCAATCTTCATAATGCAAGTTTGGCTATTTATTATGGAAAAACGTTGATTTATTACATCAAAATAAAATGAAAAAAATAAAGAGCAGCAGGATAAGAAAGTTATCCTGCTGCTCTGGTAATCACTACTTACCTATTGCATTAGGGTCAACGCAGCTTAATTCATATGCTACGATTCCTCCATTTGTACATAGAAAATATACATCTATTGTATATCTGTCTGCTGAGACAGGACTGACGGCTACTTCACCTGTAATATTCCAGTTTGCGGAAGGACAAGCAAGATAATCTGCTTCTCCGTCCAAAGCATGGAATGTTGAGTAATAACTGTCAGAATATGATGTCGAAATTCTCGATGAAGAGGTGACATTGAAAATATGCATGGCAGAGCTGTATGCACTTGCATCAATTACTGCAGCATATTTTGCTTTGTTAAATTCAAAGTATGTCAACGCCGGAGTTGCACCACGGGGTGCCTCAAGCCATCCTGAGCTGAAGGATGTTATTATGCCGTTTGTGGAGCCATTCACATAGTCGATAAAGCTTGAATAGTTCGAGCAGAGAAAGTAATTGGATGTTGACTCAGCTCCAACAGGCACAGCTTTTGCGACATAACCGAATGCTGATGGGTAGACAATTACCTCAGGATCCTGTGAGACGACGGCGCCGTTCACTACAGTCCACCTGAGAGCGTAGTTTGCACCACCTCCATTTGTCCCATCAGTAGTTGACATTATAACAGCATTTTTCTTCAGGTCTCCATAGACAGAAAGCTTTCTGCCATAGAAAGAGCTTGCCACACATGTCCAGTTGGTACTTGTCGCCAGAGACACAGGGGCTGATGTTACATTATCCCATGTAAAGAGGCGGACGTATTCACTGGCATAGAGGTTATTTATTCCAACAATAACACCATTTGTGTCGCTGGCAACAGAATAAATGCCGTTTGCACCGGTCACATCCATTGTACCGACGTAGGAACCTGTTTTACGGTTATAGTATTTAACAGTTGAGCCGGAAACCCATTCATTGGATGTTGGTAATACCAGATAATCACCACTTACAGCCATTGATATCTGGGCATAATCATCAAAGGAGAGATCTCCTGCTGATTTTGACCATAGCACTTTTGATTGAGCAAAGCCCTGTGCAACTTTCACAACTGCGCCCATCTGTACTGTATAAACTGCCTGGGTGCCATCATCGGCAGTGACAGTATATTCAACAGGGTTGTTATAATTATGAACCGTTGCCGGATCAGGAGAAATGGTTGCATAGTAAGAAAGAGAAACTGTTGCAGTCTGGCTTGAAAGATCTGTGGTTGTAAATGGAATAATTATCTTATTGCCGACAATCACTGCATCAATATTTGCCTCATTCAGCTTAAATGATTTAACCTCGCATTTGCTGCTTCGTGTTCTTACTGCAGTAACAGTATAAGTCTGCACATCGCCGTTTTGAGAAGTTAGCTTAAAGGTTACCGGTTGTGATAAATTTGTAAGGCCGAATGCCGGTTTCATGTAAGAACTGTTTGGCAGAGTTGCTGTAAGGAACATGCTATCGAGTTTTGTCTCATTATATGATCCTTCAGGGTAGTACCAGGGTACTTTAATTGTAATGTTATCGGGATATGGTTCCGATTCCACAGGACTGAATCCTCCTGTTCCGTCAGCAAAGGTTGCCAGTAAAGTAGTCATTTTGTTGCTGGAACTCTTCACTTTATAAGCTGAGTCAATATCTTCACAGCTATTTAGCAGAACCAGAGATAAGCCTATCAGAATATATAATACTTTATTCATAGCTATTTCTTTTTTTGATTATCAAATGAATCACCAGCCGGTGATCTGCCGGCAAGCCGAATTGTTTTCAAGTTCTGCCGACGGTATGCCGAAAGCATAGAATTTATCGAGGAACTGACGCGGAGCATCATCACATATTATATAGTCATATGTAAACCCTGAGTCTCCAAGAACAGGTTTAATGCCATGCACATATAATCCGTTCAGAACACTGACTGCATCTTTCCATCTTCTAAGATCCCAGTAACGCTGACCTTCCATTGCCAGTTCAAGTTTCCTTTCTGTCTTTATCTGAGTGTATAAGGCAGTACCTGAGAGGTTCAGATCAGGTAATCCAACGCGGTGACGGACAGCATTTACAGCATCATTTGCCTCACCTGTTTTCCCGAGCTGATAAGCTGCTTCTGCAAGGTTAAGATATACTTCTGCCAGACGAATCTCTACCATTGTCTTTGAACTCTCCACGTTTACAAGGTCGGTATGTGTTTCATCCACATTCTTTCTGCAATAATATCCTGTTACAGAATATCCAAGGTTTCCTCCTGTTACAGGCGGATAAGCAACCCATCCGTCTTTGCCACCTTCATATGTCTCTATTTCCCGTCCTTTCCATGTTTCTCCGTTGTAAAGAACTGTAGCCTGGAATCTGGGTTCAAGACTTGCCCATGGCGGGGTTGTTGTTGCCCCTATCTTGTGCCATGGAGACCAGTCAACAGTACCTCCGCCGGCTTTTTCATAAGACTCAACAAGCTCTTGTGTTGGCTGTATATCGCCGCCATATCCCGGGTTATCACCACCAGGACTTACAAGGTTGTCATAGTAATGAATAAGCAAAGGATAGCTGTAATTGAATTCAAGTATGGATTCCTTATTGCCATCATTTGCGTATGAGCCGAAAGCATCGGCATACGAGTCATTGAGCTTATAAACACCCTGGGTTTTGAGATCCATTACCTTACTGGCTGCATCGTATGCTTTCTGCCAGCGTTCGGCGTAAAGCATAGCTCTTGATTTCATTGCATAAGCAGCACCTGAGGTTAATCTGCCTGCATCGTCACCAGACCATAAAGAAGGCAGGTTTTCAGCTGCATAATCAAAATCACTCTCAATAAAATCCCAGCAAGCGCTGGCTTCACTCCTCGGGTTATTCTTCTCTGAAGTAAGAGTTGAAAGGAGAATGACACTTCCATGATTTCTCATGAGAAGAAAATAGAGGTAACCTCTCAGGAAATGAACTTCGCCCTTGAACTGGTTTTTATAAGAATCGCTGTATGTTGCATTTTCATCAATGCCATCCAAAAACTCATTTAATAAGCGAATAGAAGTATAGGCATCAGACCATATACCAAGTGAGTTCTGATCTATAGTTATCTGAGATGGTTCAGTTGCATAAATGTTTGCAATAGCACCATCTATACCTATTGTACTACCGGCAGTTTTCTCAATATCTGTCAACCCGTCAACATAAAGGCATCCGCCAAGATATTCTCCACCGAAAAGACCGTAGTTCTTAAGAATCGGATAAAATGAGTTTACATATAGCTTTGTATGTTCCACACTGCTGAAGGCAACCGACTGGGGGTACTTATCAGTAGGATCGGGAGTAAGAAAATCATCACACGCTGTCAAAAAGCATGTGGTAATGATTATAAAATATACTAGATATTTTTTCATAATTCCATTCATTTGATAGTTAGAATATAAGTGTTGCTCCCAAACTGAATGTTTTTTGCTGAGGATAATACCCGTTACTTACATCAGGTGCCTCAGGGTCGACGTACTTGAATGAAGAAACCGTTATTACATTTGTTGCAGCAACATAAAGTTTCAGCGATGCCTTAAGCTTATCCTGAAGACTCTTTGGCAAAGTATAGCCCAATTCAACGTTTTTCAATCTCACATAGGCTCCGTTAAGTATCCACATTGATGAAGCCCAGTTATTTTCAGCTCTCCACTGATTGTCAAGTCGCGGATATTTATTATTGGGCTTATCCGGAGTCCATGAGCCGGCAACAAGATACTTTGGAGTATTCCCATAATTATAGAATGTACGGGTATAATTGGTGTCGTCCCACCCAATACCCGGATAGTTACCCATCAAAGCTATATTACAGATAGCGGCACCCTGAACCAGGAATGAGAAGTCAAAGTTATGCCATGAAGAAGTAAAATTAAAGCCATAATTCAGTTCCGGGTAATTGCTTTTGCCTATTATCTTTTTATCCTGTTCGTAAGTTATCTTGCCATCACCGTTAAGGTCTTTGTACTTTATATCTCCTGCTTCGGCTGAAGAATAAACGTTAGGAGAAGTCCTTGCTTCATCATCTGTCTTAAAAAGACCTTGTGAAACAAACCCTATTTTAGTACCATTTGATTTGCCGATAACGCTTTCATACTCAGGTATACCAGCAGATTCATTTGCTTTAAGTATCCTATTATGAGCCCATGATATATTACCTGAAACCGAATAGTTAAAGTCACCTATCTTGTTTTTATGAGTTAACACCAACTCAAATCCGCGATTATCAAAACTACCCACATTTGCAGTTTCAGGGTAATTTCCACCGACTGAAGGAGGATAAGAATTAGATACGTAATCAAGAATATTTTTGGTATATTTATAGAAATAGTCAAACTGAACACCCAAAAGTCCGTTCCATAAGTCCATGTCAAAACCTCCGTTTGTGGTTGTTGTGGTTTCCCATGTCAGGTCAGGGTTAGCAGGAGCAGTTGTATACAGTCCATTTACGTTTTTAGTCCCAAAATGTGCAACCGGCGAGGTTGTAAGTTTCATAAAGCGCAGATATTCATAATCATCAGGCATATTATCATTACCCAAAGATCCGATTGATGCTCTTAGCTTAAGGTTCGTTATAGGAGTTTTCAGGTTTCTGAAAAAGTTTTCTTCACTTACCCGCCATCCGATTGATGCTGAAGGGAAGAAACCATATCTGTTTTTCTTGGGGAAATTTGTCGATGCATCAATTCTGGAAGATACTTCAATCAGATATTTATTATCATATACATAGTTGATTCTGTCAACCCAACCGCATTTATGTGATATATAACTTGAACCTGTAGGATTGGTAGTCACATTTTTGCCATAAGAAATCTCAGGGATATCATTAAGATCAAAATCTTCCACATAAATACCAGCACTGGTTGCTTTATATTCAGATTGTTCAGCAACGAAAAGGAAATCAAGGTCTCCCTTTCCGATAGTGTTTTTATAAGTAATATATTCCTGTGCCGTAGATCTGTGATATTGGGTAAAGCCTTCACTCAACTGGACGTAAGTACCATATGGCGATGCAGTCTCAACAAGGTCAGGTGAAGCTTTGGAAATATCAACCATATATAAATAATAAGGAGTATAAAATGATTTTGTATGATAATAATTCCTGTCGTAACTACCTGCAACTTTGAATGATAATCCTTTAATAAAAGGGACGTCATACTTAAGTGTCAGATTTGTCTGAAGAGTTGTATTGTCAGTGTTATAAAATCCTGAAAGATCTCTGGCTGCCGCAGGATTGTTACCAGGCAGAAGCGAAGATGTAAGTGGCAACCCGTCCGGAGAATAAGCTTTAAGATATGGCGGAGCACTAATTATCATATTCATCAGGTTAGTTGATACTGAATTCCCATTACCAGTAAAGTTTGCAATCTGAGGACTGCCGCTGTTGGCAACATTTCCACCGACATCAAGTGAAAGTGAAAACTGATCAGTAATCTTTGCGTCAATGTTTGAACGGAGATTATACCTGTTGTAATTGACCCGTTTAATAATACCAGGCTGGTTAAGGTTTCCAAGAGAAACAAAATATTTTACATTTTTTGTTCCTCCATTTACAGAGATATTATTATGCAATACAGATGCCGGTTTTAACATCGTTTTGGTCCAGTTTGTATTGCCATATATACCATTCGGATCGCCATTTTTCACTTTGTCAACCACCTCATCTGAAAAAGTATGAGAACGACCGTTTATTTCATCGGCATAATTGTACCATTTTACATATTCTTCACCATTAAGATATTTTGGCATCCTGGTATTTGCACTTAAAGTATATGATGTTGTAAAAGTTACTGTGGGTTTGCTTTCACTACCTCTTTTTGTGGTTACCAGAATTACACCTGTTGCACTACGAACACCATAAACAGCTGATGCAGCTGCGTCTTTCAATATTGTCACAGATTCTATTTCAGCAGGGTCAAGTGTGTTAAATGAACGTTCAATTCCGTCAACAAGAACAAGAGGGGCAGAATTATTATATGTACTGAAACCTCTTACAAGAATATCAACATCATCTTCCCCCGGCTGACCTGAACTCTGATGAGTTACCAGACCCGGAAGTTTTCCTACTATAGCCTGAGAAACGTTTGGCAGCGGAGCTTCCATAATCTCCTCAGATTTTACTGTTGCTACAGATCCTATTAACGATGCTTTCTTCTGTGTTCCGTATCCAACGATCACTACAGCATCAAGTGATTTAACATCAGGAACAAGCTTAACATCAATCGTTGCATTGTCCCCAACAGGTATATTTACTGAAACGTACCCAATGAATGAAAAGACCAGAACAGAGTTCTTATCTGTAACGGAAATAGAATAACTTCCGTTTGCATCGGTAGAGGTACCTATTGTAGTACCCTGGATAATTACATATACGCCCGGAAGAGTCTCTCCAGTTTGCGCATCTGTTACTTTACCAGTGATTTTTCCCTGAATGGTTAATCCGCCATTAAACCCTTCAGCCGAAATACTAATGGCAAAGAATAAAGCAAGCAGCACCGGGAACCGCCATAGTAATGAGGCAGTTCTTTCCATCCCCGGAGATGCAAAAGGATTACAATGCTTTTTTTTCATAGTTTGATAAGTAATTGGTTAAGTGATAATTTCTGCCCTATCTGACAGAATTGAATTTAATTAAACCAATAAGAACCAGCAATACGATAAGTAAATGCAGGTTCAAGTTTTTCAGGTTAACATGTTGTTTTCTCTCATCATAGTTTTAATTTTTATAACTGTCAATATCTCTTTATGCTTTATTTATTAATCCTTTTCCCAATTTCCTTTAATAACATATCTTTCTTAGATTAAAAACTAAAAAAACACTTAAAATTAAGTTATTATAAAATTATATGCCATTTAAAATAGTTATTGCTCGATATTTTGTTTCTGCAATATAGTTATTTTAAATTATTTTTTCTAATTATTTATCTTTTTCTTAATTTATTTTTTATATGCTTGGCTAGACCATTAAATGAGAGGTAGAGAAACAGTGCTTAAAAAATAATCCCGTTTTAGTGAAAAAAAAGTGAAATACTAATCAAATACAGCGATGAAATTATCAGGTAGTTATACTAATTGTTCTCTAATAAATGCCCGGAGTAAATAACATTTGAAATAAAAAGTCACAAACAGTCAGGAAATTTTAACCTTAACAGTTTTAAGCTTTTTGCAATACATGGTTTTAACTATTACAATGTGCAATAAACAAAAATGTGTGTGAATGGTTATTTTTAAATATTAATAAATAAAATGTATAGAAATAGTCAATAAATAATATTATGAGAACAACAAACGACTTTTTTGTCTTGTCAAACGGCGTTAAAATTCCTGTCATCGGGTTTGGTACATGGCAGGTTCCAAATGGAGAATCAGCATATAATTCAGTTATGCATGCCTTGAAAGCCGGGTACAGGCATATTGACACTGCGCTTGCCTATGGTAATGAAAAGAGTGTTGGGCGCGCTGTACGTGACAGTGGAATAGACAGGGGCAGTATCTTCATCACATCAAAGCTGCCGGCAGAAATAAAGAACTATGACCAGGCTCTGAAAAAATATGATGAGACCATTAAGAATCTTGACCTTGGTTATGTTGATCTTTACCTCATTCATGCTCCCTGGCCATGGAGTGAAAAAGGGGCCGATTATACAAAAGAAAATATTGAGGTCTGGAAAGCAATGGAAAAGATATACGAAGGCAGAAGCTGCCGTGCCATTGGTGTCTCAAATTTCAATGTGAGAGATATTATGGCCATACTTGACACCTGCACAATTAAACCGATGGCAAACCAGATAAAATATTATATCGGATATACTGAAGATGACATTACAACGTTCTGTCAGGAAAACAATATCCTCGTTGAGGGCTACTCCCCTCTTGCCACAGGGAAGATTTTGGCTAACAAGGAGATTGCCGGTATTGCCCAAAAATACAACAGGACACTGCCTCAGATATGTATCCGGTATCTCATTGAGAACGGAGTGGTTCCACTGCCAAAATCAGTGACCCCTGAGCGCATTGTCGGAAACTTCGACATAGATTTTGAAATTGCAAAAGAAGACATGAAATACCTCAATAGCCTGACAGAAACAGCCAGCTAACAGCTACATTGATGCCATCAAAAAAGAAGCCCCGCCTGGTAAAATCAGTCGGGGCTTTTCTTCCTTTTTTATTAGGAGATGTTTATTTCTTCCAAAGTTTTTCAATCTCCTCAAGAGATTTCCCTTTTGTCTCAGGGACGAGCTTCCACACAAACACTGCGGCCAGTATGCCCATAATTCCATATATCCAATAGGCGAAGCCATGGTTAAATTGTTGTGTAAGCCACTGGTTGTCGTTCATTATAGGGAATGTAAGGGAGACCATCCAGTTTGCGATCCATTGTGCTGCCACTGCAATAGACATTGCACTGCGCACGCTGTTAGGGAATATCTCTGACAGCATAACCCATGTGACAGGGCCCCAGCTCATTGCAAAGAATGCAGTATATGAAAGCATGAATATGAGAGCTGCTATACCTTCATGATGAGTAAAGAACGCTAATCCGAGCGAGGCCATGCTAATTGCCATTCCGAGGGCGCCGATTATCATAAGAGGTTTACGGCCAAATTTGTCGACAGTCATTATAGCGACAACAGTGAATATAAGGTTCACGGCACCAACAAAAATTGTCTGCAGAAGAGAAGAATCAGTGGAGGCTCCCATGTTTCTGAAAATATTACCCGCATAATAGAGCACAACGTTTATGCCTACAAATTGCTGGAATACTGAGAGCATAATGCCAATAAATATCACCAGGAACCCAAAGGACAGCCATGGAACGCTTGTTTCATGCAAAGTGCCCTTTATCTCTTCAAGTATTGCAGGTGCTTTATCTGAGCCTGATATTCTGTTCAATACCTTCAGTGCTTTATCATCCTTGCCTTTCAGTACCAGATAACGAGGCGTTTCAGGAACAAAGAAAAGGAGTATAAGGAAGAGACTTGCAGGTATTGCACCAGAAAGGAACATCCAGCGCCATCCTTCATTTATAAGCCACTGATCATTACCCTGTCTGGCAATAAAATAATTAACAAAATAGATCACCTGCATACCAAATATTATAGCAAACTGGTTAAATGATACCAGTTTACCCCGCTTATCGGCCGGAGCAATTTCAGCAATGTACATCGGTGAAATCATTGAGGCAATACCGACACCTATACCGCCTATAATCCTGTAGAAGAAGAAGGAGAAGACCGGAAGAGTACCAAATATATTAAATGTCTCAGGTTTCCAGGCACCTATGGCAGAGACAAAGAACGCCACTGCAGCAATTATGAGTCCGTTTTTCCTCCCCATTGCCCTGGATATGAACCCTGCCAGGGCGCCTCCTATTATACATCCGATAAGTGCACTGGCAATCACAAATCCTTTTATTATATCGGCTGTCTTTTTTAACTCAGCACCTTCAACAGGAACGGATTTTCCAAGAAAACTTACTGCCCAGACCGTAACCACAGCCACGATAACGCCACTGACTATTGCGCCCTTCTTCAGGCCCAGTAATCTTGTGATCTGGGCAGATATTACAAGGAATACGAGGTAAATGCAAAGCGTCATCAGAATTTTATATTGACTGATAAGCTTTATTGTATACTCATGATTGGCCGGATCAAGTATCTTGGTAATGAAGAGCTCCACAAGAGATCGTTCAGCACCGTTTACTACAGCTGTATCATAACCAAAAAGCAGTCCGCCCAGGGTAGCAACAAGAGTAAGCGCCACTATATAGATGGGATTCCCTTTACTTTTATAGGTTTTTGCCGAATTAAAGGAGTTAGTTGTGGGTGTCATTTTGTCTGTAAGTTTTTATTGTAATCACATATTCTTCATAGGTATTTCAAATATAAATGCATTTTAAATGCAAAATGTAAAATTCAAACCTTGTTATTAACTTTTAATTCTTTACTAAAACAGATTTATTATTTAGGCGCTCCCCTGATTGAATATTTTAACTTTAAGAGGTGTACAATTTTAAAACAATAAAAAAGGCTGATTATTAATTCAAAATACTTTGTAACTTTATCTTAACAGATAAAAATCTACAACTACACCTATTGTCAATTAATTAAATACTGTCTTTATGAAAAAAATNTTNNTTTGTGCTGCAATCCTAATGCTTTCTTTTTCAGCATGTAAAAAGGACCCTTCTCAACTCTCTTTTTCACTTAAAAATCTGACAAAGCTTATTGACAGATCCCCTGAATATATAAACCAGGTTAGTCCTGGAGAGATTTCCACTACTCAAACCGATTATCTTGTATTTAAACTTTTAAATGAGATAGAGGGGATAGATATTGCCTACATCCTTTATAGCTTAGAAAATGAGAAGACCACCTATATTGACATTTTCCCAAATCAGGTTGATAATCTGGATTATTCAAAAGCTCTTATGACTTTAGCCGAAAATGAATTAGGTACTGCTGCGGAATACAACCTTGAATACCTGAATGCTAATTCGGAGACTCAGACTAAGACTTTCGACACCATGACAGAGCTATGGGCATTTGTTTCAAGTGAATCGCTTACCCCATCTGATGTAGAAAGCATTATCGGATATTATACTTATGGCGATTGTGATATACTTGCCGGAGGATATTATTATATCGGATCTACGGATTCGTATTTCCAACCGGCAATTGAGATAAGCAAAACATCTGCTTCAAAGGCCGGAAATGAATCTATCCGGTTATCAATGGAGAGATTTAACAGGGGAACCAGTTTTGAACCGGTGAAATAAAAATATAAAAATAAATCACGGTAAAGGAGTATTGCCAGGAGCAGTGCTCCTTTTCTGTTTAAAGCCAAAAACTAAAATTAATTCTCTTTTCTTGCATATTTATTTGAGTTGTTTGTGCAGCTTCTTTAGCTTTTTTGTATTATCACTTATAATGTAAATCCGTACACTCATTTGGATATTTATCTGAGGATTAGTAAATGCACTCCTTTGCGTTTCTTAAAGATCCCTGACAATATTTCATTTACTGGTTATTTTGATCTTATTTCCCCACATTAACACAGGAGTGTCAAAAATATGCCTATCTTACCAATTAGCTTGCAAATCAACTATTTCTATATCTAAGATGGGGGTATAAAAATTTGTTTGTATCCGTCGTCTTGTTGTATTGCACAATATTGAACTATAATTAAAAATCATGATCATGTCAAAAGAGAAAGATGGAAAGTGGAAAAACGTTAAAAAAAATCCTGTCAAAAATCTGAAAGAAAAAAGGGCTGCAAAAGTTGCCAGACGAAATGAAAAGAATATCATACAAACAGAAAAATAGCAGTAAAGAATGAGATTAGCATACATTGGCACTTATCCTCCGCGGGAGTGCGGCATTGGCGTTTTTACAAACAGCCTCTTCAAATCAATGCTGACAGATAAGAATGGAGGAAACAGGAATGAGGGGTTTGTTGTTGCACTAAACGACGTTGATAGTGCGTATGAATATCCTGAAGAGGTAAAACTGNCAATCAGGCAGGAGCACCAGGAAGATTACCTGCAGGCTGTTAAATTCATCAATTTAAGNGGAGCCGATTTGTGTATTCTCGAACATGAGTTTGGCATTTTCGGCGGACAAAGCGGAGTATACATTCTCCCATTACTTTACAGGCTGGAGGTTCCTTTAATTGTAACACTTCATACAATACTTAAAGATCCGTCGTATAATGAAAAGGCTGTTTTGCAGCAAATTTGTAAAATGGCGTTTAAGATAGTAGTAATGAGTCATAAGGCCGTTGAATTCCTGGTGAGTATTTATGATGTGCCCAAAGCGAAAATTTCACTGATTGAACATGGCGTTCCTGACATTCATTTCAACCGTGAAAAAACAAAAAAAGAGTTTAAACTTGAAAACAGAAAGGTTCTTCTGACATTCGGTTTTATTGGACGAAACAAAGGAATCGAAACTGTAATAAAAGCATTACCCGGTGTCGTAGAAAAGCATCCCGATGTTTTATATATTGTTTTAGGTAAAACCCATCCCAATGTTCTTAAACATTCAGGTGAAGAGTATCGTATCTTCCTGATGCGTCTGACAAAGAATCTTGGTGTTGAAAAAAATGTTGAGTTTCTCAATGAGTTTATTGATGAGCAGGACTTATTCAAGTACCTTTTTGCTTCTGATATCTATATAACGCCCTATTTGAATGAAGCCCAGATTACCAGCGGTACTCTTTCATATGCCGTGGGCACAGGCTCGGCTGTAATCTCAACGCCATACTGGCATGCCGCTGAATTGCTGGCAGAAGGAAGAGGAAAACTCTTTGATTTTGGTAACTCCGATAAGCTTGCCTCCATCTTAATAGAGCTTCTGGATAACCCTCAAAAACTTCTTGATCTGAAGAAAAAAGCACTTGATTACGGTCAAAAAATAACATGGCCTAAAACAGGAGAAAAATACCTTTCACTTTCTTCCTCAGTTATTAAAAAAGGACTCAGGGTTACAGCAAAAAATAATATTGTAATTGATCCTCTTATTCTGCCTCCTTTTTCACTGAATCATATAAATCGTATGACAGATGACACGGGCATAATCCAACACGCTAAATTTGGTATCCCGAATCTGAAAGAAGGATATTGCCTTGATGATAATGCAAGAGCGTTGCTAATGGTACTGATGGCTTACAGGCAAATGAAAGACATGAGAGCGCTTGAGTTATCTCCTGTTTACTTAAGCTATATCCATTACATGCAAAACCCTGATGGCAGTTTCAGAAATTTTCTGAGCTTTAGCCGGAATTTTCTCGACGAGGTTGGTTCTGAAGATTCTTTTGGACGCACTATATGGGCATTAGGATATTTACTTGGGAATGCACCAAACGATGCTTACTATCAGACAGGGAAGTCAGTATTCTTTAATGCTGCACCCTGTTTTGAAAAACTGACTTCAATAAGAGGCATAGCCAATACAATGATAGGCATAAGCTACTATTTAAAAAGTAATCCGTCAGACGATTCAATGACAGAAAGATTAAGAATCCTTGCCAACAAACTGGTTAAACATTACGATGAAAATGAATCTCCTGACTGGAAATGGTTCGAATCATTGCTTGCTTATGATAACGGCATTTTACCATTAGCTCTGTTGAGTTCATCAGAAATACTGAACGACGAAAAAATTACAAAGACTGCCATCGAATCGATGAATTTCCTTTCAAAGCATACTTTTAAGGATAACTATTTATCAATAATAGGAAACGAAAAATGGTACGTAAAAGACGGCGAACGCTCTGTTTTTGCCCAGCAACCTATCGATGCCATGGCGATGGTTTTAATGTATCATCAGGCTTTTCATATAACCAGGGATAAAGATTATCTTCTCCGGTTATACAATTCATTTTTATGGTTTCTGGGAGAGAATGATATGAGAATGAGTCTGTATGATTTCGAGACCCAGGGATGTTGTGACGGGTTTGAGCGATATGGTGTAAACCGAAACCAGGGGGCAGAAAGCTCACTGGCATATCTAATTTCTCATTTAACCGTGTTACAGGCTTATGAGGAATACCACGAGACAGACTAATTAATATAAGACACTGTTATTCAGAGTTTTTCAGTTCACCCAGAAGTTCTCTTAGGTTAATGGTAGCATAAGTTGAAGCAAAGTCAGACATGGCATAGGGTATTACGAGATCTTCGTTATGCACCATTGAGCCGCATGAATATAAAACATTAGGCACATATCCTTCCCTCTCTTTAGCATTGGGTATTATCAATGGCGATTTTAACCGTCCTATTTCTTTCTCCGGGTTATGAAGATCAAAAAGAGATGCGCTTAAAACATATTCTCTCATGGGGCCCACTCCGTGAGTAATTACAAGCCAACCTGCTTCTGTTTCTATTGGCGAGCCGCAGTTACCAATCTGAACCAATTCCCATGGGAACCTGGGTTGCTGTAATAATTTGGCCTCGCGCCAGACGGATATCTTGTCGGAGAAAGCAATGTAATTATTAAATCCGTCCAGGCGGCAAAGCATTGCGTACTTGCCACCAACCTTTCGGGGAAACATTGCCATTCCTTTATTCTGCGCTATTTCTCCATGTACCGGTATTATCCTGAAATGGTAAAAATCCCTTGTATCAAGCATCTTTGGCAAAATTGCTGAGCCGTCATATGCCGTGTATGTGGCATAATATATTGTTGAATTATCATCATCAACAAATTTAACAAAACGGGCATCTTCAATCCCGTTTTTTTCGTTTACAGAAACCGGGAAAATAACCCGTTCTGAAATATTTGTATCCAATGAAAACTGAAGCTCATAATGTGATGAAGCTACCCACATTATCTGATTGAAAAGCATCTCCTTATCACTTGCCAGATGAAGTGTTTTTCTTGCCTCTTCAATACATGCCCTTAATTCACCATAGGTAAATTTGTCTTTTAACCTGTCAAGTATTAAGTCATATGGAATAATGGTATGAGAACCCATTTCATCCAGTTTGCTTTTAAATGATTCCTTATCATAAATGTGTCGCCGTATTGATTCCGCCTCTTCAAGAAACTTTCCGGCCGGCTCAACAACAAGGTTATTATATTTATCTATTATGCCTGTCCTGAATACCAGCGACGAAATATGACCCTCTCCTGTTGCCCTGAAACTAATTATCACTCTTTTCTCTCCCGGGCCCGTTTCAGACTGGTCAGGGTGTTCAAAAATGCATGGGTTAAAAAATGCGGCTGCCTCAATTGAATACTCCATTGTGAAATAGGCACCTATAAGAATCTTTCTTGAAAAATCTATTGATTCCGGGTCTATTTCAAGGCGCACAAACAAGCCGGCAATATTATTAAAATGTCTTTCAAAAATTCTTGATATGTTTCTATGCCGCAGTGAATAATCCCTTAATACCTGTCCTAAAGTAACCGACACCTCATTATCTGTGAGATCCAATACAGAACGAATGATAAATATGGACCTTTCATCATTGATATAAAGGAAACGTGCCATAACCCTGGTTGCGTCCGGAAGAAATATAACATCTTTTCTATTTATGGCTACATTCATTGACATTTCGATTTTTTCTAAAGGTAGCAGCTATAGTCTAATTAATGCCTTTATTTTGAAATAGTTTTCATTCACTGCAATAACCTTCAGCAGATGATTAAAGCAAAGTCCTGATTGAATTAAATCAGGACTCATTCCCCTTGGGCATTCTTTGCAAATTAAATTTTGCCCGTGCAGTTCTTGTCTTCCAGGTAACGGCCTTTGGCATGAAACTGAATAAGGCGTATAAAATTATTTTATAATGAATTCAACATTAGACTTCAGGTTTATCACATCAGAAACTGTTGGGATGGTCTCTTTTCCTATCCCAAAATCGCTCCGTTTTAGTTTACCTGTGATAGTGAATCCATAGGAATATGCTTTCGAAAATGGGTTTTGTCCTTTGCCATTGAATACCACATTGAAAATAATAGGCTTAGTAACGCCGTGGATTGTAATATCCCCGAGGAGAAGGTAATTTTTCCCGCTGACTTTTTTAAACGCGGTGCTAACAAAAGTCATGGTTGGAAATTTTGAGACTTCAAACCAGTTATCGCGTAAGTCATTGTCGCGCATCTCAACTTCAGTGCTGATTGATTTAATATCAGCAGTCATGCCAATCTTCGCGTCAGAAAAATCTGCCTTTGATGAAACAAAGGTTGCATCGAAGTTTTTAAAGATGCCCTCTACATTTGAAATACCCAGGTGTAGAGCACTGAAGGATAGTCTTGCATGATTCTTGTCAAGAGTATATGTTTCCTGTGAATAAGCCATTGCGGAAAACAAGATTCCACATACAACGAGCAACAATAGTTTTTTCATGATGTTTCTTTTAATTAAAAAGGGTCCTGAATATTCAGTAACCCTTTTTTATGTTTTAATGAGTTATTTTCCTGAAATCTGGTTCATAAAAGTCATGTTATCCCAGAACAACCATTCTTCAATCATAACGCCATCTTTCCAGTGACCTATTGTACACATAGGGAGCTTGAAAGCTTTTCCGGTTGGTTGCATAAATTTGCCGCCGCCGACAGGCATTGGTTTTGTGAAGGTTCCTTCAAACACTCCTGTCACTGCAGTCCATTCGCCGTTACTGCTTCCAAAGCGTACAGGATGCTGTTTGATCCGTGTATCAGGAGCATAAACGAACATTGCTGACAGGTCCTGAATATGCTTCTCAATGCCTCTTGTAAAATGTCCATCGGGCCAATTTACTTTGACATCCTTCGAATGACTTTCATGCAGCCTTGTCCATTCCTGGTTACTGAATACAGTAAAATCAAGCGTGTCAAAAGTTACGAGGTTCTTCGTAAGTGCCTGATTACCTGCAGTCATCTCTTTTATCTGAGCTCGCAGTGAATCGATTTCAGACTGACGGACTGAAACTGTTCCGGGTTTGGCTGTGCAACTACTCAAAATCCCAATAAAAGCAACCATTCCGATTGCTCCTAAAACTTTCATTCTAATCTCCGTTTTTCTCATAGCAGTGTGTTTTATGGTGTCAATCTGTTTAAAAAAGATACTTTATAAACACAAAACAAGGCAAATTGTTTAGATATAAGGTTTTAAACTAATGAAATAGGTCCGTTTTTACCTGTACCTGACAGGTTGAAATCTGAATTATAAAAATGGCGTCACAAAGGCTTGTTCAATAAATCTTTAACAGTTTTCACTACTATTCTGAGTTTGGTTATATCCTTATTTTATGTACTTTTGCGCACTTATTCACTCACCAAAATTTTGATTATTAATCTGTATTTATAAATACTGACACTCCCTTCTATGAAAAAAAATCAAATTTTAATCGTACTTTTGTTCTCTTTTTCAAGTCTGTCATTTGCCGGCGGCATAGTGACCAACACAAACCAGACTGCACATTTTCTTCGTAACCCTTCACGTGGTGCATCAATGGAAATTGATGCAACCTATGAAAACCCTGCCGGGCTTGTGTTTCTGACCAATGGGCTCCATCTCTCGTTCTCCAATCAAAGTGCATTCCAGACACGTACTATCACCTCCACTTTTGCTCCATTTGCAATGAATGGAGGCAGTACTGTAAAAGAATATAAGGGGGTAACCACCTCTCCCGTTATTCCAAGCATTCAGCTGGCGTACAGAAAAGACAAATTCGTTCTATCCTGCCATTTATCAGTAGTTGGTGGCGGTGGAAAAGTGACTTTTGATGACGGGTTACCCTCATTCGAATCACAAATAGCAATGCTTCCATTGCTGCTGACATCCAATGGACTTACTACAACAAAATATGATATGGATTGCAGTATGGAAGGCAACTCATATATATTTGGTTTTCAATTGAATGGATCATACAAAATCAGCGAGTCTTTTTCAGCAGCCGTAGGGCTGCGTGTCAACTCGGCTAATAATGGTTACAAAGGCCACCTTACAAATATTCAGATCAACCCGTTACATCCCGTCCTGAACCCAACAGCTGCAATGATATCTGCTCCTGCCTTTTTCACAAGTGCAGGTATGACCACCTATGCTGCAGCAACGGCTGATAAACAAATTGATTGCAAACAATCCGGATGGGGGCTTACTCCCATCCTGGGTTTAGATTATCATTCAGGCCGACTGAATCTGGCTGCCAAATATGAATTCAGAACCTCCATCGATGTAAAGAACAATACAAAAACAGACGGCACCGGACTATTTCCTGATGGTGCTAAAACGGCAAATGATATTCCGGCATTCATTACTATTGGGGCTGCTTATGAGCTAAGTAACAAATGGAATATTTCAGGTGGTTATCATCACTTTTTTGATTCTGATGCAAAACTGGCAGGTGATAAACAACAATACATAAATGGCGGCATTGATGAAGCTCTGTTCGGGACTGAATACCAGGTAAATAAATGCATCCTTTTAAGTGCTGGTATACAGTATACAAACACCAAAGTGACTGATGCCTACCAGAGTGATTTGAGCTTCAGCCTTAACTCCTACTCTGTGGGAATGGGCGGTGCCATCAATCTTACTCCGAAAATCAGGCTCAACCTCGCTTATTTCTTCACAAAGTACACCAAATGGACCAAAGAGACTGCCTCTTATAACAGCACAACTCTTCCCGGTTCAGATACTTATAACCGCACTAACAATGACATTGGCGTTGGGCTCGACTTTATCTTCTAGCCCTTACCAGCAATTAATGACGATGTCTTATAAAACAAAAACACATGCTCTTTTTATGAGCATGTGTTTTTGTTGTTTTTCAAATAAGTGCCATTATTGCAGGCCAGCCAGTTCAAATCACCAAAGGCATCAAATTTGTAATTATGTGTGGATAAATAATACTATTGAGGTGTAAATTTGAAGTTGTTTTAAAAAATTAAAATGAATAATCCGGTACAGGTAAAATGCCTTAATAATGGCATCACGCAGTTGGTTGAAAAAGGAACTTCTCTTTTCCAGGTAATCAAAGATTTTAATGTCTCTCTGAAGAATCCTATTCTTGGAGCGTTGGTAAACAATACATTCAAAGATCTCTCTTTTGAGGTTTTTCATCCAAAATCGATACTGTTTATTGATATCACTCACCCTGAGGGAATGAGAATATATATCCGCAGCCTCTCTTTTGTGCTTTACAAAGCTGTAGACGAGATTTTCCCTAAATCACAGTTGCGTATATGCCACTCCATTTCAAAGGGGATCTATTGCGAAATTCTTAACCTTGACCACTCCCTTTCAGTAGAAGACATAACTGCCATTAAGAAGCGGATGATTGAAATAGTGAATGCCGACTTGCCTTTCATCCATAAGGAAGGGATGGCTGATGAGGTCATTAAAGATTTTGAGGAGCACGGGCTGATTGACAAAATGAACCTTTTAAAATCATGGGGCAGAAACTATATCTCTTATTACCAGCTAAACGATCATTACAACACCTTTTATGGATGTCTGGTGCCATCAACCGGATACCTTAAAGTCTTTGATCTGGTCAGTTATTTTGACGGAATGCTTTTAAGAATTCCGAAAAAGTCAGACCCGTCAATAGTTGAGAATATTATTGTTCAGAACAACCTGTTTGAGATCTTTAATGAGAACGTTCAGTGGAGCAAGATACTTGAAGTACCTGGGGTCAGCGACCTGAATTCGGCATGCACAAACGGCAAGTCAGAGAGACTCATAAAAATTGCTGAAGCTCTGCAGGAAAAGAAAATTGCTGAAATTGCAGACAATATCACCTCACGCAGCGAGAAACCTGTTAAAGTTGTTTTGATCAGCGGCCCATCGTCAAGCGGCAAAACCACCTTTGCAAAAAGACTTGCCATTCAGCTTATGGTAAATGGGAAAAAGCCAATAAATATTTCAATAGACAACTATTTTGTAAACAGGGAAAAAACACCCAGGGATGAAAACGGGGATTATGATTTTGAATCAATAGACGCTCTTGATCTGGAGCTGTTTAACAACAACCTGATTGACCTTCTGAACTTTCGTAAAATTGAACTTCCAAAGTTTTCATTTGAAAAAGGAGAGCGTTATTATGATGGTGAGACCATAGAGTGCACACCTGACAATCTTCTGATAATTGAGGGTATCCATGCATTAAACCCGAAGCTCACCACATTGGTTCCGGATGATCTTAAGTACAAGGTATATGTCTCAGCGCTGACATCGCTGAACCTTGATAATCAGAACCGTATAAGCACAACCGACAACAGGCTAATAAGAAGAATTGTACGTGATTACAGGTACAGGCATTATTCAGCCAAGGAGACTATTTCAAGGTGGCCCAGTGTTGGAAAAGGTGAAGAGCTGCATGTCTTTCCATATCAGGAGAAGTCCGATATTATGTTTAACTCAGCCCTCATCTATGAGCTGGCTGTTCTGAAATGTTATGTTGAGCCAATGCTTCAGGAGATAAACCCGAATGAGCCGGAGTATGCCGAAGCCTCACGACTCCTTAAGTTCCTGAGTTATATCAAGCCACTCAGATCAAATGAGATACCTCCGACATCAATACTAAGGGAGTTCTTAGGTGGCAGCAGTTTCAGTTACTGATAAGGTCAGTGTCACCTTATTTTTTTGAAGAAGTATGACCAGGCACTGACAAAATTTTCATTTCTCAATGGCATTTCAGGATGCATGTCAGGGGGCATGGTGCCCCGGATTATGATTTTGTTATGCTCAGAAGCGCTGTGTCAAAAGGCAGGTTTACAAACAAAACCAGTCATTGAATGTTATTGCAATAAAAGTTATGTTTAATCAGACTATATAAACATGAAAACCCATTTGTTAATAATATTCATATTACTCTTTCATGCAAATAATATGTACTCACAAATTCATGAAGGAAAAACGCCTAAAGGAAAGGTAAACAAAGAATTAAGATACAAAAGTGCAATTTTAGGCTACGATGTCCATTACTCGGTATATCTCCCACCAGATTATGCCGGATCTGAAAAACATTACCCTGTATTATTCCTGTTACATGGTTACACCGGTGATCATACCTCATGGATTAAACAGGGAGAAATAAACAAAATAATGGACGCCGGAATAGCCAGGGGTGAGATAGAGCCAATGATATTAATTATACCTGATGGCAAATATTACTGGTATATAAATGATTATCAAAACAAGTTCCGTTATGAAGATTTCGTTTTCGATGAGTTTCTGCCATTCATTGACAAGACCTACAGAACCATCCCCGATAAAGAGCACAGAGCGGTAGCCGGCTTATCAATGGGCGGGTACGGGTCATTGGTATGGGCCATGCATCATCCTGATAAATTTTCTTATTGTGTTGCGTTAAGTGCTTCGATGTTTAATGATGATGGGATGGCACAAATGCCTGATCAGTTGTACAAGTACATGTCACTGCTTTATGGAGCACCGGAGGCAAAAGGCCATGACAGAGTGACAGAGCACTTTATTAAGAACAGTCCGATAGATATGGCCCAAAATAATTCAACAGAGTCGTTGAAATCAGTGAAGTGGTTCATTGATTGTGGCAACCAGGATCAGCTGAGCGAGGTAAACAGGGAGCTTAATGGCATCTTTACAAAAAGGAATATAGATCACATATACCATGCCCGTGATGGCAGGCACGACTGGCTCTTCTGGCGCGAGGGCATTTACCAGGGGTTAAAGTTCATAAGCAAAGGATACGGGAAGAATTAAAATGGTCAAAATCCTTTGATCAGTTTACCGGGCTGGTCAATGGCTGGCTACAAGGCAAGTCACTGCGCTGTTATTTGAGTGCGCCCCGTCAGGGGCAAAATACCTTAACGCAGGGCAGCGCTTTGCTGGCATGCAATACCAAAAATAATGAGCCCTGTAGTGGGCGAAACAAATTACTCTGGCTAAGCACATATGAGTAATCATTAACTCCTGGATTAGTTAAATCCAAAAAAGCCTGGCATTCACTCAAATATTATTAAACAAAAAAGAGATTCAAAATTGAATCCCTTCTTTGTAGCGAGAGGGGGGAATGGCCTGCCCCGATGAAATCGGGGATCCCCCGACCTTCCCGATCATCGATCGGGACGCTCTAACCAACTGAGCGTTGATGAATAAGATTCTCTATATATTTTCTACTTTTCATCCTTTTTATTTCAGCCTCTCGTTTAATTGCTGAACTTTTATCTTCTGATTTTTCAGTATAGACCAAAATCCACGGTCTGCCGGGTCTGGTTGAGGTTGTTGCCCCAAGATTGTGCTCAATTAATCTCTCATCAGGATTATGAGAATAGCCTGTATAATACCTGTCTTTTGACTGACTATAAAGTATATAGACATAATATTCCATACCCAAATTTAAACAAAAAAGGGATTCAAATAAATTGAATCCCTTTTTGTAGCGAGAGGGGGAATAGCATGCCCCGATGCAATCGGGGATCCCCCGACCTTCCCGATCATGGATCGGGACGCTCTAACCAACTAAGCACAGATGATTAATTGGAAACTCATTGATTAATTAAAGCCAGTAAAGGCTGGCATTCACTCAAAATATTATTAAACAAAAAAGGGAACCAGTTTTAACTGATTCCCTTTTTGTAGCGAGAGGGGGGAATGATCCCCCGACCTCATGATTATGAATCATGCGCTCTAACCAACTGAGCTATCTCGCCAAATATCTTATTTTAATGAACTCACGACCTTCCCGATTTTCAATCGGGACGCTCTAACCAACTGTCCCGATCTATCGGGGCGCCA
>JGI20214J51088_10000475_pt1 | contig 28262 bp, 31 predicted proteins | sample WetSurMetagenome_FD_51088 | JGI IMG/M metagenome (IMG submission 51088) | reverse complement strand
CCGAACCCGGTAAGATCGATATTCAATACACGGTGCTCACGCGCTCCAAGCGCCCGCGCCACTTTTTGCGCCGCAGCAAGTTCGGCATGATGTCGCTGCCCGTAGTCAACGCTCAGTGCATAGCATTCAAAGCCCTGTTCTCGTGCCATCGCCAGCACAGTTGCCGAATCCAACCCACCCGACAGTAACACTACCGATCGTTTCATCTTCAATGCCCAGCCTCGTTGCCCCACAGCAGTTTGTGCAACTGCACTTGCAAGCGTACCGGCAAGCGGTCACGCAATATCCATTCGGCCAAGTCTCTGGCAGCGAGTTGCCCTTGAGCGGGCGAGAACAGCACAGCACAGTGCTGCGTCAACTCTCGCTCCTGCAAGACTTGTTTCGCCCATTGGTAATCCGCCTCGTCGCACAGCACGAACTTGATCTCGTCGTGCGGATTGAGGTGCGCCAGATTGTTCCACAGGTTTTTCTGCACTTCACCGGATGCCGGCGTTTTGATGTCCAGTACTTTCATCACCCGCGTGTCCACACCGCTCACATCCAGCGCCCCGCCAGTTTCAAGTGAGACTTCGTACCCTTTATCGCATAGCGCTCGCAATAGAATCAAACAATTCTTCTGCGCCAGCGGTTCTCCGCCGGTGACGGTGATGTAACGCGGCGCATAACCAGCCACCTCTGCCAAAACTGCTCCCAGCGTCATGGTCTGCCCGCCGGTAAAAGCATAGGTTGTATCGCAGTAGGTACAGCGCAACGGGCATCCGGTCAGGCGTACAAACACGGTAGGCAAACCGACACGGCTGGTCTCGCCTTGCAATGAATAAAATATCTCGCTGATGCGCAACGACTCGCTGCTTGTGTGCGGCATAACTTTTTGGAAACTACTTGATAGCGGCAAGGCGCTTCTTCGCCTTGTCGGAAGCGTCGCTGCCCGGGAATTGGGAAATGAGCTGTTTAAGGGTCTTTCTCGCTGCAGTCTTGTTTTTCAATTCCAACTGGCACTCGGCAATATTGAGCATTGCCTCCGCTGCGCGGGGATGATCCGGAAATTTACCGACCAATGTCCCGTAACTGTTCAGGCAGTTCTTGTAATCCTTCAGCAGGAAATAAGAATTTCCCATCCAGTAATGGACGTTCGCTTCATGCACCGATTGGGGGTAGGACTTCAGGAATTCACTGAATGCCGAGGCGGCATTCTGATAATTTTCAGCCTTGTAAAACGTGTAGGCAGTCTCGAATGCGCGATTCTCGCCCACAGGATCTGTAGACACATCCTTGGAACCGTCCACATGTCCGGATGAGTTGGCGGCCGCAGAATCACCGGCTTCGATGCGCCGCAGGCGCGTATCCAGATCGATATAGAAATCCTTCTGGCGCTTTTCGGCATCCTGCAAGCTATGCACGAGCTCTTCGTTCTGTCCGTGCAGCTTGCGCAAATCGGTATTCACTGCCTCCAGTTGCATCTGCAGATCAAGCGTGGAACGAACGAACTGTTCCTTGTCAGCCTCTGCGGAAGACAAGGCCTGCTCGAGTTTGGTGATGCGTGCATCCAGTTGTTGGATCTGCTTGCGTGCATCGTCGTCAGCGAACAGCCCCGCCGCAGCGTGACTGCTCGCAACGCACAAACAGATCAACAACCAGAAACGCATGAGAAGACGAATTATTTATTGGGGTAAACGATGTCTGCGCGACGATTCTGCGACCAGCACGCTTCGTTATGTTCGGCGCAACGCGGCTTCTCTTCGCCGAAGCTGACCGTCTCGATCTGCGAAGCCTTGGCTCCGGACAAAATCAGCAACTTCTTCACGTTATTGGCACGACGCTGGCCCAGCGCCAGGTTGTATTCGGTGCTGCCACGCTCATCGGCATTGCCTTCCACGCGAACTTTGACATCCTTGTTCTTGCCCAGATAAGCCCCGTTCGCCTGTATTGCGGCACGGTCAGATTCCTGAACGGCATCCACGTCAAACGGGAAATATGCGCTACGGACTTCAGGCATTGCGGCGGCGGCAGCGGCAGCTGCGGCGTCAGCAGCTGTAGTTGTCTGTGCCGGTTCCGCAGCTGCGGTCGCTGGCGCTGCAGCAGCAGGCGCGGCAGCAGGCTCGCTGACAACCTCTTTCGGTTTTTCGCTGGCACAAGCAGCCAAAAGATTTACCAAAACAATACTCAGGATGATTTTCTTCATTTTTAATCTCCAATATTTACTATTTAAGGAAAGGGCCCCAGATCGGCTCACGTATATCACCGCGCTGAGCGACCATCTTTTGCTTCACTCTGCCATCGCTGGAAACAGTTGACAATATACCACGACCTTGCGACTCGGTTGCGAACAAGACCAGTTTTCCGTTGGGAGCAAAACTCGGTTTTTTCTCCCAGCCACCGCCGGTCAATATCTGCATCTGTTTGGTTTCAAAATCCTGTACCGCGATATAGAACACCCCATCAACAAAGTGAGAAAAAACGAAACTCTTTCCATCCGGGCTCGAGCGCGGTGAAAAATTGCTGGTTCCCTCGAATGTGAGCCGTTCGGCAAAACCGCCATCCAGCGGCACGCGATAAACCTGCGCGCTGCCGCCGCGATCCGAAGTAAACAACAAGGATTTGCCATCCGGCAAGAAGACAGGTTCCGTGTCTATGGTCTCGCTGAAGGTGATACGGTGCAGCTCCTTTCCGTCGCTTCGCACGATATAAATCTGCGAAAAGCCATCTCGGGACAGCACCATTGCGAGTTGCTTGCCGTCGGGAGACCAGGCTGGTGCGCTGTTGCTCCCCGGAAAATCCGCCAGAACAGTGCGCTGGCGTGTCGTCAATGACTGCACGTAGACAGACGCATGTCCACGCTCGAAACTGACATAGGCAAGCTGGCTGCCGTCCGGCGACCATGCAGGTGACATGATCGGCTCGTTCAACGCCAGCAAGGTCTGTTCGCCGAATCCATCGCTATCCGCCACGACCAGACGATATTTTTTTCCTTCCCGATTGACGTAAGCGATGCGGGTGCTGAACACCCCGGGATTGCCCGTCAATTTTTCGTAAACCAGATCGGAGACGCGATGCCCGATGGCACGCAATTGCTCTGCCTTGGCGGTCACTGCCATACCGACGAGCTCGGTATGACGCACCATATCCAGCAAACGAAACCTGACCTCGACCCGCCCGTCATCCAGAATCAGCACTTTGCCGATTAGCAGCGCATCAACGCCCGGCCACTCGACGTAGTTCACTTCTCCCGGTTCGTGGGGTGACTTGCCTGCAGGGTCGATCAGTTTGAACAGGCCGGTTCGCAAAAGATCATTGGACACCACGGTGCTGATCGACTGCCCTGCCAACTGTTCTTCTCCGGCAAAGCGCACCAGCGAAACAGGGATCTGATGCTCACCGGCACCCGTGATCTCGATGGTCAACTCGGCCCGCGAGGGCAACGATACACACAATAATAAAAGGACAGTACCCAAAAATCGCATTACTTGCACTCCTACGGTTTGATCGACAACTTCAATTCACGAAACATCTTCTGCAACGAAACATCTGTCGGTACCGGCAGCGGCTCTGCCAACAGGATGGCGCGCTCCGCGGCGTCATCATAAGTGGGAAAACCGCTGCTCTTCACCAGGACAGGGGCGCCCATCAGCATGCCGTCCGGCAACAGGGTAACTTTAAAAATCGCTTCTGCGCTTTCCGGCACATCCGAGACTGTTCTCATTTTGCGTCTTATCTTGTTGCGTATCATGTCCTGATAGCGATCGATCTGCGTCTGCGTCGCCGCAGTCACTTCAGCGCGAACCTGTGCCTGTACGGCCTGTCTTCTCTGTTCCGAATTCGCTTCATACGCTGCCAGTTCACGCTGTTCGGCTTCCTGCCTGGCCTTGGCTGCCGCTTTCTCTTTTTTCTCGTCTGTTTTGGCCGGCGATGGCTTCACTTCGGCCTTCTTGCTCTTTTTGTCACGAATCTCGATCTCGGCCTTCACCGGCGGCAACACTGGCGCTACGACCTTAGCAGGCGGGGTCGGTTCCATCCTGACTGGCGGAGGCGGGGCAGGTTCTTGTTTGGGTGCGACCTCGGCAGTCGGCAGGCTATCCCACATTTCCACCATGTATCTCTCGGATGAATGGGATTGCCAGCGGGCGGCAAAATACAATGGCACAAAAAAAGCCAGATGCACCGCCAGCGCCAACGCGCCGGCAACGAAAAAATGGGGCTCGCGATATTCCAATACAGCGCTCATCGTGCCCTGGTGAGCAAACCGATCTTCTTGATATGCTGCTGCTGCAACATGTCCATGACGTTGATCACCTCCTCGTAGCGCACGTTCTTGTCGGCAGAGATCACTACCGGCTGATTGGGATTCTTAGACACAATTTGCTGCAAACGAGCGGCAATCTCTTCGTGCGATACCGGGAATTCCACTCCACCCTTGGCATGGTCGCGCAAGAGCAGCGTAGTGTCCTTCTTGATAACGACTTCCAGCGGGGCCACCGCCGGCGCCAGCGACTTTCCCACACTGGGCAGGTCGATCTGCCCCGGATTCATCAACGGCGCTGTGATCATGAATATCACCAGCAACACCAGCATCACGTCGATGTAAGGCACGACATTGATCTGGCTCATCTGTTGATGGGCAGCACGGCGGCTATAGTTCATGGTTGCCGTTGCAGCACGTTGGAAAATTCTTCGATAAAACTCTCGAAGCGCGACGACAGACGGGTAATGTCATACGCGTAGCGGTTGTACGCCACCACCGCAGGAATCGCCGCGAACAAACCCATCGCCGTCGCCACCAGTGCCTCGGCGATACCCGGCGCAACCTGCGCCAGCGTGGCCTGTCCAACGTTGGATAGGCCACGGAACGCGTTCATGATGCCCCACACCGTACCAAGCAAACCGACATATGGACTGACCGAGCCCACTGTGGCCAGGAACGACAGATGAGATTCGAGATGATCCATCTCGCGCTGATAACGGGCGCGCATCGCGCGGCGTGTTCCGTCCATCACCGCCGCACTGTCGACGCCGTGCGTCTTTTTCAGTTTGACGAACTCGGCAAAACCCGCTGCAAAGATACGTTCCAGCGCGCCGACATCGCGCCGGGATTGGCTGTTGGCCTGCTGGTAGAGCGCATTCAGGTTCGGGTTTCCCCAGAACGCATCTTCGAATTCCCGCGCCTGTTTCACTGCAGCGCGCACCGCGAACAGTTTGAGGAAGATATACCACCACGACATCAGCGACACCGATAGCAGCAAACCCATCACCAACTGCACCAGCAAGCTGGCGTTGGTGACCAGATGAACGAACGACAAATCCTGAATCAGTTCCATTTGCTCAATCCCAATGTTTACGCAACACTTCCGGCACACTCACCGGCTTGAAAGTTTTCATATCGACACACACGAGATGCACTTCACCCCTGATCAATACATCATCCCCGCGCAGCACCGTCTGTTCTATGCTCACACGACTGCGCCCGATCTCCTTGATCTGAGAAGTTACGGTCAGCAGATCGTCCAGCAAAGCCGGCTTCAGATAATCCAGCTTGAGCGAACGCACCACGAACACCATACCCAATTCTTTCATCAACCCCGCATTAGAATAACCAAATGTGCGCAACCACTCTGTCCGCGAACGCTCCATAAAGTTCACATAGCTGGCGTGATAAACGACACCGCCGGCGTCCGTGTCTTGAAAATATACCCGAACCGGCCAGGAAAAGACTTTGTGTTTACTCATCCCACAATTCCTTGCTGTTGCCAGTGCGCGGCTGAACGAGGCCGAAATGCAAGTAGGCATTCGCCGTGGCCATACGGCCGCGCGGCGTACGTTGCAGATAGCCCTGCTGGATGAGGTACGGCTCGATCACATCTTCGATGGTGTCGCGCTCTTCGCCGATAGCGGCCGCAAGGTTGTCCACACCGACCGGGCCACCCAGGAATTTCTCGATGACAGTCTGCAACAAACGCCTGTCCATCACGTCCAGTCCGCGCGAGTCGACATCCAGCATGGTCAACGCCGCATCCGCCACTTCGCGCGTGGCATTGCCGTCGGCGCGCACGTCGGCATAATCGCGGACGCGGCGCAACAGGCGGTTGGCGATGCGCGGCGTACCGCGCGAACGCTTGGCGATCTCCAGCGCACCTTCCGGGGAGATGGGCAGCTCCAGCAAGCCCGACGAGCGCGTGACAATGCGCTGCAGCTCTTCCGGCGTATAGAATTCCAGGCGCGCCACGATGCCGAAACGGTCGCGCAGCGGATTGGTCAGCATGCCGGCGCGCGTGGTTGCACCGACCAGCGTGAATGGAGGCAGATCGATCTTTACCGAGCGTGCGCCCGGTCCCTCGCCGATCATGATGTCGATCTGGTAATCCTCCAGCGCGGGATAGAGTATCTCTTCCACCACCGGCGACAGACGGTGGATCTCGTCGATGAACAGCACATCGTTCGGTTCGAGATTGGTTAGTAGCGCTGCAAGGTCGCCGGCCCGTTCCAGCACCGGACCGGAAGTGTGGCGGATATTGACGCCCATCTCCCGCGCGATGATCTGCGCCAGAGTCGTCTTGCCCAAGCCGGGTGGCCCGAACAGCAGCACATGATCGAGCGGCTCTTTGCGCTTCCGCGCAGCCTGTATGAATATCTCCAGCTGTCCGCGTATCTTCTCTTGCCCGACGTATTCGTCGAGCTGCTTGGGGCGCAGTGCGCGCTCCAGCGCCTCCTCCTGCTGTGAGGCGGGCGCGGCAGAGATGATGCGCGGTGCGGCGGAAAGGTCGTCGTTGTGGATCATGCTTTGGATAATAACTTAAGCGCCTGGCGGATACCGTCAGAGACATTGGTCTCCTTGGGCAGTTGCTTAGCCGCCCAGTCAGCTTCCTTGTCGTTGTAACCCAGCGCCTGCAATGCATTTACGATATCGCTGGCGGAGGATGAGGCAGGTGTGACTGATGAAGTTCCTGCACCTGTCGCGGTGAACTTGCCTTGCAGTTCCAGCAACAGACGCTCGGCAGTCTTCTTGCCCACGCCGGGTATCTTGGTGAGCCGGCCAGCATCCTTGTTCGCGACCGCCAGCGACAGGTCGCCCAGGCTCAGGCCGGACAACACCGAAAGCGCCAGCTTGGGGCCGACGCCGCTGATCTTGAGCAACTGGCGGAAAGCGATGCGCTCCTCGCTGGTGGCGAAACCATAGAGGAGTTGCGCATCCTCACGCACCACGAAATGTGTATGCAGCACGACTTTTTCATGCAATGCAGGCAGGTTGTAGAACGTGCTCATCGGCACATCCAGTTCGTAGCCCACACCCTGCACGTCCAGCAGGATCTGCGGAGGATTCTTTTCCAGCAGGATGCCGTTCAATCTTCCGATCATGTATTTCCCTTATTTAAAATCAGCGCCAGCGACAACAGTGCTCCGTGCGTCATCATCGCGCCGATAGTCAACTTGATCGCATCGCCCAACTGCTGCGGTTGGGCGGCATGACGAAACAAAAGGCACGCAGCCTTCACACTAAATGGCAGCGCCAGCAATACCACCAGCGCCAGCGACGGCAACCAGCCCAGCAGCACGCTCAACAGCAACCATGAATAAGCCAACGTCACGATCAACGCATAACCCCAGCGCGCATGTTGCACTTCAAGGCGCGCCACCCAATGCAGCTTGCCTGCCGCCGTGTCGGCGGTACGGTCTGGAAACTGGTTGATGTAGAGCAGATTGGTCACCAGCAGCGCATACGACAAACCCGCAATGAACGGTGCGGCAGCAAAGCCTTTGCGTTGCACGAAATCGGTACCGACGGTGATCGCGAGGAATCCGGCCGCCACACACAACTCACCCAGCCCGCGGCTGTTCAAACGGAACGGCGGCGCGGAATACGCCCAGCCGATGAACAAGCCGGCGAGGCCGACATACATCAGTTGCGGCGCAGAACACGCCATCAGCCATAGCCCGGCGGCGGCCACACAGGCCATCAGCGCAAAGCCAAAGTTCCGGGTCTGCGCCAGCGTCAGCACCCCGTTCTGGATGAAGCGGCTGCCGCCCGTGAACGGAAAGATGCGTTCAGTATTTTGCGCATCGGTGCCGTTGATCGCGTCGTAATAATCGTTAAGCACGTTCACTCCGGCATGCGCCAGCAGCGCAAACAGCAGCGTGACCAGCGCGAGCGGAACATCGAACACTAGGCCGCCATGCCAAGTAGTCGCCAGCCCGACCAGGCAGGCCATCAGACTGGCGGTAAGGAACGCAGGACGAGTCGCCGCAATATAGCGTGCAAACGGATTCTGAAATATGGCGAGTGTCGGTTCCATTGGTTGCGTCATACCAGCCTTCCTCCTCGAACTCGAAATCCTTTGGTCGCCAATGCGCCCAATCCCATGCCGCCGTGCGCATGGCAGATGGCGCAAGCCAGCGCATCCGCGGCATCCGGGCTGGGCGTGCCGGATAGTTTGAGCAAGCGCTGCACCATCGCCTGCACTTGCTCCTTGCCGGCATGGCCGTTGCCGACGACCGCCTGCTTCACTTGCAGCGCGGTGTATTCCGCCACCGGCAGGTCGGCTTGCACCGCCGCGCAGATAGCCGCTCCGCGCGCCTGTCCCAGCAACAAAGTCGACTGCGGATTCACGTTCACGAACACTTTTTCTACCGCCACTTGCCCGGGTTTGTGCTGCGCAATGACTTCACCCAACCCGCTCAAGATGGCTTTCAACCGTTCCGGCAATTCGCCCTCCGGCGTTTTGATGCAGCCGCTGGCGACATAGTGCAACTGCTGGCCTTCTTTATCCAGCACGCCAAACCCGGTGATGCGCAGGCCGGGATCGATACCTAAAATCCTTATATGGGAAGGGGGAAGAGGGAAGGGGGAAGGGGGGCTCATCGGCGCTCCAAGGTTTTACCCTTTTCCCTTCTCCCTTTACCCTTCTCTTGTTTCACTCTTCGATCACTGCCGTTGTATAGACCTCTTGCACATCGTCGAGGTCTTCCAGCGCATCCAGCAGTTTGCGCATCTTCACCGCATCCTCGCCCGCGAACGACACTTCGTTCTCCGGCTTCATGGTGACTTCGCCCATCTCCGGCTTGAAGCCCGCCGCCTCCAGGCGCTGCTTGACCGCCATGAAATCGTGGGGTGTGGTGATGACTTCGATACTGCCATCGTCGTTATTGACGATATCTTCCGCACCGGCATCCAGCGCCACTTCCAGCAGCGCATTCTCGTCGGTGCCGGGCGCGAAGATCATGTGGCCGCAATGCTTGAACAGGAATGCCACCGAGCCGTCCGTGCCCAGGTTGCCGCCGTACTTGGTAAAGGCGTGACGCACATCGGCCACCGTTCGTGTTTTGTTGTCGGTCAGGCAATCCACCATCACTGCCGCACCGTTGATGCCGTAGCCTTCATAGCGCAACTCCATGTAATCCACGCCTTCCAGCTCGCCCGCACCGCGCTTGATGGCGCGCTCGACGTTGTCCTTGGGCATGTTCTGGTCGTAGGCCTTTTCCATCGCCAAACGCAGGCGCGGATTGATGTCCGGATCGCTGCCTCCCAGCTTGGACGCGACGGTGATCTCCTTGATCAGCCGGGTGAATATCTGGCCGCGTTTGGCATCCTGACGGCCTTTGCGATGCTGGATGTTTGCCCATTTACTGTGTCCTGCCATGATTCTTCCTTGCCATGCAAAATAAGCCGGATGGTAACATTTCGCGCCACATTGACCAAAACGCCCTGCCGCAAAGGCGGTCGCCTATATCATCCTCGCCGTTCAAACCCGCCCTTCATAACAAACAGGCCGGCTTCAAGCCGGCCTGTTTCATTCGAAATCGCCTCACAGAGGCCTACTTCTGGTCGGTTTTCTTCATGTCTTCGTCATACTGTTCGTGCATCTTTTCATGCATCTTTTTCATGCCGGCGGCCACTTCTTCCTTGGTGATCTTGCCGTCCTTGTTCGCATCGATCTCGTCGAAATGTGCGAACAGCATCGGCATCCCGATCTCCGCCTCGTCCTTGCTCAACGCGCCGTCGTGGTTGATATCGGACTCGTCGAAGCGTTCATCGAAGTCTTCGTACTTCCCCTTGTCGGCATGCACATCGCATTTGTCGACCATCTTGTCGTGCGCTGAATCCAGCTCCTCCTGGGTGATCTTGCCGTCATGGTTCAGGTCGAATTTCTTGAATTGCGCGCTATGGTAGGCATCGAATTCCTTCTTGCTGATCGCGCCATCGCCGTTCTTGTCCATTTCCTTGAATATATAGTCGCCATATTCGCCGTGATGGCCGACATCGCAAGCCTGAACCAGCGGCGCGGCGCACAATAGACTGACCGTTACGATCGATCGGAAAAAAGCTTTCATGGTTACCCTCCTGTCTGGTTAATCGGCCCGCCCGTCTCGCGGGCAGCGCCATTGCAGACAGATTAACATGAAGGAAGTTCAGCGGAGGGTCGGCAGGTTATAATCCGCCGGAATTTTTTCAGCACCTCCCAATGAACATATTTTACGAAGAAGACGGCGGTTTCAAGGTCGGCAATATCCTTACCGACAACACCACCTCCCTGCAGGTCGAGAACACCCACGGCAAGCGCAGCAAGATCAAATCGGCCAACGTCATGCTGCGTTTCGCCCAGCCCGGCCTGTCCGAGTTCATGGCACAGGCTGAACAAGTGGCTGCCGACATCGACGTGGACTTCCTGTGGGAAGCGTCGCCGCCGGACGAGTTCGATTTCGACACCCTGGCGAAGGAATACTTCGGCCATGTGCCGAATCCCGTCGAAGCGGCAGGCGCGCTGATCCGCCTGCACGGCTCGCCGATGCACTTCTACAAGAAGGGAAAAGGCCGCTACAAGGCAGCGCCGCCCGATGCGCTGAAGTCGGCACTCGCCAGCGTTGAAAAAAAGCGCCTGCAAGCCGAACTGCAGGCACGCTATACCGAACAACTCGGCAACTTCCAGTTGCCCGCGGAATTCGCCGATCATCTGTCCATGATCTTGTACAAACCGGACCGCAACACCATCGAAGTGAAGGCGCTGGAAGCCGCCTGTGCCGCCACGCACCTGTCTGCGGCGCACCTGCTGGAGCGTTGCGGCGCGTTGCCTTCGACGCACGATTATCACTTGAACAAGTTCCTGTTCGAGAACTTCCCGCGCGGTACCGGCTTCCCCGAGGTCGCGGTTGAAGAACATCCGGAACTGCCGCTGGCCGGCGTCACCGCCTTCAGCATCGACGATGCGAGCACCACCGAGATCGACGACGCGTTCTCGGTCGAGAAACTGCCGAACGGCAACTGGCGCATCGGCGTCCACATCGCCGCACCCGCACTGGGCATCGCCCCGAATTCGCCCATCGACGCCATCGCCGCGCAGCGCATGTCCACCGTGTACATGCCGGGCGACAAGATCACCATGCTGCCCGAAAACGTGGTGCAGGCCTTCACGCTGTGCGCCGACAAAGTCTGCCCGGCGCTGTCGCTCTACGTCGAGGCAGACGCCGCGACACTGGCGATCGTGCACAGCGAAAGCCGCATCGAGCGCCTGCACATCGCTTCCAACCTGCGCCACGATACGCTGGAGCCCTTGTTCAACGAAACGTCGCTGGCCGCGGGCAAACTCGATTACGATCACGCGCCGGAACTGAAGCTGCTGTGGGACTTCGTGCAGAAGCTGGAAGCGGCGCGCGGCAAGTCCGCCGACAACAGCACGCAGCAGATCGACTACACCTTCCATGTCGAGAATGACCGCATCACCATCGGCCACCGCCTGCGCGGCTCGCCCATCGACAAGGTGGTGTCGGAGCTGATGATCCTCGCCAACAGCATGTGGGGCAAGCTGCTGGACGACCACGACGTGGCCGGCATCTACCGCACCCAGAACAACGGCAAGGTCAAGATGAGCACCATCGCTGCGCCGCACCAAGGCCTGGGCGTGGCGCATTACGCATGGTCCAGCTCCCCGTTGCGCCGCTACGTGGACATGGTGAACCAGCGCCAGATCATCAGCGTTTTGCGCGGCGAACCGCCGGCCTACGCGCGGAACGACACCGCGCTGTTTGCCATCCTGAGCAGTTTCGACACCGCCTATACCACCTACAACGAATTCCAGCGCGGCATGGAGCGCTACTGGTGCCTGCGCTGGTTGTTGCAGGAAACGGAAAAATTGGAAGCCCTCACCCCAACCCTCTCCCGCCCTGCGGGCGAGGGGGCAAACGAGCCGCTACGCGGACTTGTCGTTTCTGCGACCGTGCTGCGCGAGAACCTGGTCAAGTTTGCCGACATTCCCCTGGTCGGGCGCATCCCGTCTCTGCCGGAGACGCCGCCCAATACCAGGGTGATGCTGGAAATAGGCAAGATCGACTTGCTCGACCTGGATTTCGATGCGAAATATCTGGCCAGTGTGGAAGCTGCCGCATGAAACAGTGGCTCGTCAACGTGCTGCAACAGTCCGGGCAACGGCTGACTTTTTCCGTACTGCTCTCGTTTGCCCTGCATACATTTTTCCTGTTCGGCATCACTTTTGTCGTGCCCAACTCGAAAAACACCCCCACTCTCAGCCAGCCCCTTGAAGTCGTGCTGGTCAACAGCAAATCGAGCCGTCGTCCGAACAACGCCACCGCGTATGCGCAGAACAACCTTGATGGCGGCGGCAACACCGAAGACGATCGTCATGCCAAGACCCCGTTCCCCGTACTCGGCGATGCGCAACACTTCACCCCCGAACAAACCGCCCAACGCTTGCGACAGACGCAACAGGAAAGCCAGCGCCTGCTGACCCGCAACAAGAGCGATTTCAGCGTCGCGCAGAACAAGACGCAGCAACAGAATCAGGACAGCTCCAATGCCGAAGGCCATGACCTGGTGCAACGTTCGTTGGAGATCGTGCGCCTGGAAGCTCAGATCAACAAGAACCTGAGCATGTACGAAAAGATGCCCAAGCGGAAATTCATCGGCGCACGCACGCAGGAATACCGCTACGCCCAGTATGTCGAGGACTGGCGCGCCAAAGTCGAACGCATCGGCAACCTCAACTACCCCGAGATCGCGCGCACTCAAAAGATCTACGGCAGCCTCACCCTCACCGTCTCCATCCGCTCCAACGGCAGTGTGGAAGACATCGAGATCAACCGTTCCTCCGGTCAGCGCATCCTCGATGCATCCGCCGTCCGCATCGTCAAACTCTCCGCTCCCTTCCCACCTTTCCCGCCTGACATCGCCAAAGACACCGATATCCTCAGCATCACCCGCACCTGGACCTTCACCAGCAGCGACAAGCTGGAAAGCGGGGAGTAGAAACCGGAGCAGCACACCAAAGGCAGGTTGCATTCCAATTTCGCAGGCTCAATAAGAATTGCAGCACAACGGGGCCCCGCTTGCGGGGTGTGAACGTTCGCGACCAGCGCCGCCTAAACTCACCGCTTTAGAACAACATTGTTCAATGAGGTGGCTGCCAAGCAAAGACCAAAGATTCTGCTAAGCGGGAATGGAAGTGTTCACGAGTGGTGGCAGCTGCCAAACCCTCCTCACCAATAAAATAATCATGGAGTAACTCACCAAGACAACAACCGGAACTTAACAAAAAAGCCCGGCGTATACACCGGGCTTAACGAATATTCGGATTATAAAATTTGAAAGAATTATTCAGTTACGACAACTCTCCTCAGTTATGGGCGGTATGGATGGCTTTAGCTTGCAAGGCCGTACAGTAGTTGGTCCCGACAAAGATATATGTCCATCTCTCCTTAATCTGGACATCAGTGATGAAATCGCCGCCCGCCTGCGCTTCAAGTTCACTGTAAGCTCTCGACATGCGGTTATTCAATCTGATCGGAATAAACAATAAAAGCTGCGTGCCACATGCCTCTGCACTAATCTCTCTGGAAGTGCCTGTCGGAACCGGAGTTGAGCTTCGCGTACCCAATTGCACCGGAGTTCCGGCGCATCCCGCGATAAAGGCCGCGATAAGGATGATCGTTATATTTTTGAATATTGCTTTCACTTGATTGCCTCCCCTGTCACTGTGACACAACGCGCAGTTCCAATAAGCCACCATACCCAATCCTCTTTGACTGTGACGTCTACGAGCGCAGTAGCGCTCGGCACGCTGGCTAATGCATCGTTGTAAGCGCGTTCAACTCGGCTATTCAATCCCATCGGAATAAAATAGGACGAAGTGGATATAACCCCCAAGCTACCGCAAGCGGAGCCTTCTGCATGTCCTAGCCGCATATATTGCTGTGGCGGAGTGGGTGATACGGTTGTGAAGCCGGATGCGCACCCACTTAGCATAGCAATCGATGCAAGAACCAATATCGCTTTCCTTATCTGTTTCATCAATACTCCCTTAATTGTTACCTCACAAAATCGGAGAGCATATTCCAATATTCAGCACTCTCGGACATCATTGAGCCGGCTTGATACGCATGCGCCTGAAAATCAGGGTCATGCCATCAGCGCCGCAACCTAATCGAGCATGGATATCGTGTCAATATGGCAAATGGCCTATATATCTGGGTAATCCTTTAACTTCCATGTTCCTTCACGCCTTGCTGAAATCGTTGCGCGCTCTCATCTTGGATCGTTAGGCAGTCGCAGCGCACCAAAGGCAGGTGCATTTTAATTTCGTAAGCTCATTAAGAAATGCGATAGAGCAGGTACCTACTCAACTGACACCCAAAGGCGGTGGCTGACCAATCCCATACACAATGAATAATCAATTCATCAAAGATGGCGGTAAGTCTTGCCGCGCTTCCTTTCCTTTGTTAAGGTGACGCCGCTATGAGATCGTCTCGCCTGTTTCTGCCGCTATTTCTCATCTCCGCCCTGCTGTTTGCCCAGCAAGGCGCAATTACGCACAGCATTTCGCACGTGCTGGCCGAGCAGACGCAGGACCAATCGCTGCCGCACGACAAACATTGCGACCTGTGCGCAGCCTATGCACAGATCGGCAGCGCGGTCGGCGTCAGCCATATCCATTTCGATTTCGCATCGTCCTTCGCAGCGACCAGCGATACTTATTCCGTTGTTTTCCGCTCCTTCGCGTTCAGCGCCTTCGCTGCGCGCGCGCCTCCTTACTCTGCATAAGACTGTCGACTCCCCGCAGCCAATCGCGCGGGGTTTTGTGTGCTTTCTGGAGTAAATCATGTTCAAGAAGATCTGTTCGAATACGGCCATGGCCGTACTGTTGAGCCATTCCATCGGCGCGTCCGCCGCCGACACAGGCAGCGAAAATGCCTTCAATCCCGCCTTGTCCCTTATCCTGGACGGCACCTACGGCAACATGCTGCGCGACCCCTCGATTCCCGCCACCGGATTCGCCATGAACCCGAATCCGGCGCAAACACAAGGTTTCAGTCTCGGGGAATCGGAACTGGGCATCTCCGCCAACATCGACCCGGAGTTTCGCGGCGTCGCCACGTTTGCCATTTTGTCCGCCAGCATCAGCGTGGAAAATGCCTTTGTGCAAACCACTTCGCTGGGCAACGGACTCAACCTCAAGTTCGGGCGATTCTTTTCCAGCCTCGGATACCTCAACGAACAGCACGCGCATACCTGGGATTTCGTCGATCAGCCGCTGGTGTACAACACACTGTGGAACACCCAGCTGATCGAGGACGGCATGCAGCTCAAATGGCTGGCGCCGACCGACATGTTCGTCGAAGTGGGCGGAGAAGTCGGCAGGGGTCTCAACTTCCCCGGCACGGATACCCCCAAGAACGGCAGCGGTGCAGCCACGCTGTTTGCGCATATCGGGGACGACATCGGCATCGAGCAAAGCTGGCGCGCGGGCATATCGGCACACCACACCCGGCAGACGGACTACCAGAGCAGCGCCGTGCCGGACCTGTTGAACACCCCGGGCGGCACAAGCGACAGCTTCAGCGGGAACAGCAATACGGCGGGACTCGACTTCATCTGGAAATATGCGCCCAACGGCAATTTCCGCGAACGCTACCTGAAGGTGCAGAGCGAATATTTCCGGCGCAAGGAGGATGGCATGCTGACCTATGGCACGCAGCAGCCGCCAGGACCGAACCTGACCGACCGTTACATCGATACGCAAAGCGGCTGGTATGTGCAAAGCGTGTATCAGTTCATGCCGACCTGGCGCACCGGGTTGCGTTATGACCGGCTTGACCCCGGAGTCGCGACAGTGGGCGCCCTGAATGCCGGCAACGTCATCTCCAACTACGGGTTCAATCCATCGCGCGTCACCTGGATGGCGGACTACAGCGCCAGCGAATTCTCGCGCATACGCCTGCAGTTTGCACACGACAACTCGCGGCAGGGTTTGCAGGACAACCAGCTCTTCCTGCAATACATCATGAGCATGGGTGCGCACGGCGCGCACCAGTATTGATATGCGCGACTCAAAAGGAAAAATCATGAAAACGAAACAAAGTGCAGTTTCAGTGAAGGCCGATCCTCGCTTGAGCGAGGGATATGCCGTGGTCAAAAGGATGCTGGGCATGCTCTTTCTGTTGCTGCTGAGCGGCAATGTGCACGCCGCGCTCAACGTGTTCGCCTGCGAACCGGAATGGGCTGCGCTCACGCAGCAGCTTGCCGGCGACAAAGCCAGCATCTACACCGCGACAGGCCCGTTGCAGGATCCCCACCAGGTGCAGGCGCGCCCCAGCCTGATCGCGAAGGCACGCGGTGCGCAGCTGACCGTGTGCACCGGCGCGGAACTGGAGATCGGCTGGATGCCGGTGGTGTTGCGCGAGTCCACCAACAATAATATCCAGCCCGGCAGCATCGGGCATTTTGAAGCGGCGCAGTACGTCACCATGCTGGAGGTTCCCACCCGCCTGGACCGTGCCGACGGGGATGTGCATGCGGCCGGAAACCCCCACATCCAGACCGATGCGCGCAATTTCCTGCCGGTCGCGGAAGCACTGAGCAAACGCCTGATCCAGCTCGATCCGGCGAACACTGAGTACTACCGGCAGCGATATGCCGCATTCGACCAGCAGTGGCGCGCCGCGATCGCGAAATGGGAGAAGCAGGCCGCTCCGCTGCGCGGCATACCCGTCATCGTGCACCACAAAGGCTTCCCCTACCTGAACGACTGGCTGGGATTGAAAGAGGTCGCCGAACTTGAACCCAAGCCCGGCATGGAACCCAGCGCATCCTATCTCGGGAAAGTGCTGAACGATCTGCAACAGCATCCGGCACGCATGGTGCTGCGTGCCGCTTATCAGAGTGAACGGCCTTCGGAATGGATCGCGGAACGCGCGCACATTCCCGCCGTCAATCTGCCCTTTACCGTGGGCGGCACACCGCAGGCAACCGACTTGTTCTCCCTGTTCGACGACACGATTACGCGATTACTGGCGGGGTTACATTGATAGGCATTCCCCCACCCCGGCCCTCCCCCGAAGGGAGAGGGAGTAAATGCGGCTCCCATGCAGAGGAATGGTTTTGCCTCCCTCTCCCACCGGGGGAGGGATTGAGGGTGGGGGAACCCTCTTCGCATCACAATGAACCCGTTTAGGAACTCATCATGAACAGCATCGAACTCGACATCCTGTTTCCCGCTTTCGTCGCGGGCCTGCTGGTACTCGCCACGCACATCCCGTTCGGCATGCGCGTGTTGCAGCGCGGCGTGATCTTCGCCGACCTCGCCGTGGCGCAGATCGCCGGGCTCGGCGTGATCATCGCCGGATTGCTCGACCTCACCGAACGTCCGCTGCTGGTGCAACTCATTGCGGCCACCAGCGCACTGTGCGGTGCGGCATTGCTGGCATGGATAGAGCGGCGCCTGCCGGACGTGAAGGAAGCGTGCATCGGGCTCACGTTCGTACTCTCCGCCACCCTCGGCATCCTGCTGATGAGTCACGACGTGCATGCCGGGGAACACCTCAAGGACCTGCTGGTCGGGCAGATACTGTGGGTAAGCGACAGCCAGCTGATCGCCACCGCAGTCCTCACCGCAGCCCTGCTTGCCATCTGGAAATTGCTGCGGCAGCGCCTCGGCAACTTCGGCTTCTATGCGCTGTTCGCCATCGCCATCACCGCCTCGGTGCAGCTGGTCGGCATTTATCTCGTGTTCGCCAGCCTGATCGTGCCTGCGCTGGCAACCCATCGCCACTTGAAACGGCGTTATCTCTTCGCTTTCGCCGTCGGTATCGCGGGGTATGCCTCGGGTCTTTTGCTCTCCGTCTGGCTCGACCTGCCGACGGGTGCCGCCATCGTGTGGGCAATGGCGCTGAGCGGGGGAGTCATGTTGTCTCTCCCGAAGCCGCGCTGACCGGCCCTTACGTATCAGCCCGTACATTTCCGCCGCGCGGAGGTGTGTTATATTCGCCGTCCGCATACGAGGGAATGGCGCATGTCGTTGGCTAGAAAGCTCTTTGCAGCACCCGCCAGATTCTGGATGAACTGGCCGCTCTGGGGCGGATTGCTGGCAATGCTGTTGCTGGCGAAACATACATGGGTCGTGTTCGCCCCTTCCGAACATGCGGTACCCAGCACAACAACTGCAACACAATCGGCGCAAACTGAGCAATTGTTTGGCGTCGTCAATACGGCCATCTCGACGGCTTCGGTCAGCGGAATCCGGCCCATCGGCATCTTCGCGAGCCGCACAAGTGGCTTTGCCGTCATGCAAACCGATACCGGGCAGATCGGCGTGGGCGTGGGCGGCCAGGTCGTGCCGGGCGTGCGCCTGGTCGAGACGCATAGCGACTATGTAATACTGGAGCGGGACGGCGCCCGGCAACGCGTCGACCTGAGCAAAGCGCCTGCCGCCGGCGGTGCCGCGCCGACCCAGGCGGCCAGCTCGGTTCGCGGCGATTCGATCGCCGACGCCCAGGCACAGGTACTCAACAAGCTTTCGCCGGAACAACGGAAGATACTGCAGCTGCAGCAACAAGAATTGATAAGGGGAAAACATTGATCAAGCGCATCCTGCGAAGAGCCCTGCTGGCATTCTGCCTGACGATCTTTATCGCGACTCCCTGTCACGCCGAAAAGGCGGTAAAAAAGGAAGACGAGCTGGTCTCGCTGAATTTCGTCAACGCCGACATCCAGGAAGTCATCCGCGCCATCTCCCAGATCTCCAAAAAGAACTTCCTTGTCGATCCGCGCGTGAAAGGGACCATCAACATCGTGTCCGCCACGCCGGTTTCGCCCGCGCTGGGCTATGACATTCTGCTCTCGGCCTTGCGCCTGCAGGGTTACGCGGCGGTGGAAACGGGCGGCGTGACCAAGATCATTCCCGAGGCCGATGCCAAATTGCACGTCGATTCCCTTGCTCGCGGCAGGGGCGACGAGCTTGTCACCCGCGTGTTCGTGCTGAAAAACGAATCTGCCTCGCAACTGGTCGCCGTCGTGCGGCCCATGATCTCGCCCAACAGCGTGGTCGTTGCCTACCCGGCCAGCAACGCGCTGGTGGTGACCGACTATGCCAGCAGCGTGCACCGCATCGAAAAGCTGATCGACTCCATCGATCAGCCCAATTCCGATGCGCCCATCATCATTCCGGTCCTGCATGCTTCTGCGGTTGACCTCGCCGGCATCATCAACCGCCTGATGCCGGAAGCCTCGGCGCCGCAGACCGGCGGCGATGACAACCAGCGCTTCGTGCTGCTGGCCGACAGCCGCACCAACGGACTGCTGCTGCGCTCGGACAATCCGGGACGCATCGCCCGCGTCAAGGAACTGGTGGCAAAACTGGACAGTGAAGCCAACACGCCGGGCAATATCCATGTGGTGCAACTGAAAAATACAGATGCCACCAAACTTGCGCAGACCCTGCGTTCGGTGATGAGCGGCGATACTTCTTCCCCGTCCTCGACTTCGTCCTCAACTACTGCTTCATCCGGCACAACGCAAGGCAGCACACAGCCAGCCAGCAGCGCGCCCTCCGGGGGCGGCATCATCCAGGCGGACCCGGCATCCAACACACTCATCATCACCGCCTCCGAACCGGTCTATAACAACCTGCGCTCCGTCATCGAAAAACTGGACGTGCGCCGCCCGCAAGTGTTTGTCGAGGCGCTCATCGTCGAAGTGACGGCGGACAAGGCCTCCGAACTCGGCATCCAGTGGCAGACCCTGTCCGGAGTAAACAACAGCGGCAGCAACGTCATCGGCGGCACCAATTTCGGTTCAAACAACAATATCATCACCGCTTCATCCAACATCGCTTCGGTGGGTCAAGGCCTGAACGTCGGCATCGTCAGCGGGACGACCACGCTGCCCGGCATCGGCACGGTGCTCAACCTCGGCGTGCTCGCGCATGCGCTGGCGAGCGACACCAATGCCAATATCCTGTCCGCCCCCAACCTGATGACGCTGGACAACGAAGAAGCCAAGATCGTGGTCGGACAGAACGTGCCCTTCATCACCGGCTCCTATGCGCAAACCGGCGCCGTCGCCACCGCCACTCCGTTCCAGACCATCGATCGCAAGGACGTCGGCCTGACGCTCAAGATCAAACCGCAGATCATGCAGGGCGGCTCGGTAAGGTTGCTGGTATCCCAGGAAGTTTCGAGCGTGGTCGCTTCGACGAGCTCGGCAGTCTCGGGTCCCACCACCAACAAGCGCTCCATCGATACCACCGTCATCGTGGACGAGAACCAGATCGTGGTGCTGGGCGGATTGATCCAGGATTCGGTCAACCAGACGGCAAGCAAGATACCGGTTCTCGGGGACATCCCGTTCCTCGGCGCGCTGTTCCGCTACGAGACGCGTGAGCAGGTCAAGACCAATCTGATGGTGTTCATCCGTCCTTACATCATGTACCAGAGCGACAGTTACAAGAAAGTGACCGCAGAGAACTACGACAAGGCGAGCAAGGCACGCGAGTCCCTGCGCATGCCCGACAGCATGGTCATGCAGGACGACGACAAGGACAAGGCACTGCCTCCGCTGTCACCCGAAGACAGGGCTCCCGCTGCCAGTGCGCCTGTGGCAACTCCTCGCCTTGATGCTGCAAGCACTCCCGCTGTAACGGCACCTGCACCCGAGGCCGCCAGTGCGCCTGCCGCCGCAGCGCCTGCTCCCGAGGCTGCCAGCGCACCGGCTGCCGCAACTTCCATCCCCGCTGCCGCCAGCGCTCCTGCGGCGGCGCCTTCCGATCCTCCCAAGACTCAGCCGTGATCCCGAACATCAATCGCCGCGCCGCCCGCCGCCTGCCTTATTCGTTCGCCAAGGCGCAGGGCGTGGTGCTGACCGACTGCGAGCAGCGCGCCGCGCTGGCGGTTCGCCGCGATGCAAAACCTGAGGCTATCGCCGAAGTGATGCGCCAGTTCGCCCTGCCGGTGGACGCCACGCTGGTCGATGCGGAAGATTTCGAGCGCATCCTGAGCGATGCCTACTCCCAGGCCGACGAATCCACCGCCATGCTGCTCGACGATGCGGAGCAGGACATGGATCTGTCCATGCTATTGCACGATCTGCCCAAATCGGCGGACCTGCTGGAGTCCGAGAACGATGCGCCTGTCATCCGCATGATCAATGCCCTGCTCGCGCAGGCCGTGCGCGACAATGCCTCCGACATCCACATTGAACCGTTCGAGACGCGCTCCGTCGTGCGCTTCCGCCTCGACGGCACACTGAAAGACATCGCCGAACCGCACCGCGCGCTGCATGCGGCGATGGTGTCGCGCATAAAAGTCATGGCCGATCTCGACATCGCCGAAAAACGCCTGCCGCAGGACGGGCGCATTGCATTGCGTCTGGCGGGCCGTCCCGTCGATGTGCGCGTTTCGACATTGCCCACCGGGCACGGCGAACGCGTGGTGATGCGTCTGCTTGACAAGGAAGCGGGACGCCTCGACCTCACCAAACTGGGCATGAGCGCGACGTCGCTTGAAGCCATGATGCGGCTCACCGCACAACCGCACGGCATCGTACTCGTCACCGGCCCCACCGGCTCCGGCAAGACCACCACCCTGTATGCCGCGCTGTCATGCGTCGACGCCAGCGTGACCAACGTGATGACGGTGGAAGACCCGGTGGAATACGATCTCGACGGCATCAGCCAGACACAGGTCAACGCGCGCATAGACATGACCTTCGCCAGGGCGCTGCGCGCGATTCTGCGCCAGGACCCGGACGTGATCATGATCGGCGAGATCCGCGACCTGGAGACGGCGCAGATCGCCGTGCAGTCCAGCCTGACCGGGCACCTGGTACTCGCCACGCTGCACACCAACGACACCGTCAGCGCAATCACCCGCCTGACCGACATGGGCGTCGAGCCTTTCCTGCTTTCCTCCAGCGTGGTCGGTGTACTGGCACAGCGCCTGGTGCGCCGCCTGTGTCCGACCTGCCGCGAGGCCTATGTGCCGGATGACGCAGAGCTCGCGCTGCTCGCACGTTTCGAAAAGCCGGCCGTGCTGTATCGCCCGATCGGTTGCCCTGCCTGCAACCAGACCGGGTATCGCGGACGCACCGGCATCTACGAATTGCTGGAAGTGGATGAAACATTGCGCAGCATGATCCACTCTCGCGAGAGCGAGCAGCATCTGCGCGACTACGCGATGCAGCATGGCATGCTGAATTTGCGCGACGACGGATTGCGCTGGGTCGCCTCCGGCGACACCTCGCTGGAAGAAGTGATCCGCGTGACGCGCGATTGAGGCAGCAGATGCAGCCCGTAGGCCGGGTTAGCGCTTTCATCGCATAACCCGACATGAAATCAAAACAACGTCGGGTTGCGCTGCGCTAACCCGACCTACGAATGCTGTGGCAAATTGTTCTAGCTTTTAGTTTTTAAAACTCATAAACCATGGCCGCATTCCACTACAACGCGCTCGACGCAGAAGGCAAGCCCGCAGAAGGCATGATCGAGGCCGACTCGGCCCGTCTCGCCCGCACCCAGTTGCGCGAAAGCGGATTGTTCGTCGTCGAGTTGAATTCGCTGTCCGATGCACCCGGGCAGGGGGGTGCCCGCAGCTGGAACCTGCCGTTCCGCAAGCGCATCCCGCTCTCCGAAGTCAGTCTCATGCTGCGCCAGCTCGCCACCTTGCTCGAAGCCGGATTGCCGCTGGAGCAGGCGCTGGCGGTGCTGATCGAACAGGGCGACAATCCGGCGATGCGCCAGGTCATCGCCGCCCTGCGTTCCGAAGTGCTGGCCGGTAGCACACTGGCGCGCTCCATGGAAAAGCATCGCGGCACCTTCCCCGACATCCACCGCGCGCTGATCCGTGCCGGCGAGGAATCCGGAGAACTCGCCACGGTGATGGACAAGCTCGCCAGCTATTCGGAAGCGCAACAGGCCCTGCAGCAAAAGATCGGGCTGGCGATGGTCTATCCCGCCATCGTGATCACCGTCGCCATCCTCGTGGTCGGCGGGCTATTGCTGTTTGTCGTGCCGCCCGTGGTCGAAGTGTTCCAGCAGACGCGCCAGGCCCTGCCCTTCCTTACACGCGCACTGATCGCGCTCAGCGATTTTCTGACCGCGACCTGGCTGTACCTGATCGCGATACTGGCGGCCGGCTCCTTCGCCGCGCACCGCGCCCTGCAACAGGAAGCGCTGCGCTTCCAGTTTCATCTCAGGCTGCTGCGCCTGCCTGTCGTCGGCAAACTGATACGCGGCAGCAACACGGCACGCATGGCCAGCACGCTGGCGATCCTTGCGGGTAGCGGAGTCTCGCTGCTCACCGCACTCGATGCGGCCTGCGGTGTGGTCAGCAACCTGCCGATGCGCCGCGCGCTGGAAGATGCAGCGCTCAAAGTGCGAGAAGGCGTGACATTGAGCCGATCTCTTGCCGCCTCCGGCCTGTTTCCACCCGTGCTGATCCACCTCATCGCCAGCGGCGAACAGAGCGGCCGGCTCGATACCATGCTGGATCGCGTCGCCAAGCAGCAGACGCAGGAAGTCGCGGGCTTTACGACCGCGCTTACCTCCATCATGGAACCCCTGCTGATCCTGTTCATGGGCGCGGTGGTACTGCTGATCGTGCTGGCGATCCTGCTGCCCATCATCCAGATGAATCAGATGGTAAAGTGACCGGACAATCACCCACCCCGGTTTCGAAGTGATTTTTACAAAGGAAGGCAAATCATGAAATCCACACACCACAACAACGGTTTCACCCTGATCGAATTGATGGTCGTCATCCTCATCATCGGCGTGCTGGCCGCGCTGATCGTGCCCAAGGTGATGAGCCGCCCGGACGAGGCGCGCGTCACTGCCGCCAAACAGGACATCGCCACCATCACCCAGGCACTCAACCTCTACAAACTGGACAACCAGCGCTACCCCACCACAGAACAGGGCCTGGCCGCACTGGTGCATAAACCCGCCACCTCCCCCATTCCGAACAACTGGAAAAGCGAAGGCTATCTGGACCGCGTGCCGAAAGACCCGTGGGGAACGCCCTACCAATACCTGCAACCCGGCGTGCATGGCGCGATCGACGTATTCAGCTTCGGTGCGGACCGCACCGTTGGCGGCGAAGGCAATGATGCCGACATCGGGTCGTGGCAGGACTGAACATCGGAAATGTGATGCGCGGCTTCACGCTGCTTGAAATGATGGTGGCGCTGGTTGTCGCCAGCATCATGCTCACGGTGGCGACGCTGAATCTGATGCCGAACACAGAGACCGTATTGCGGGAGGAATCGCAACGCCTCGCTTTCCTGATGGAGAACGGTGGGATGAGTTCGCAAGCGGGCGGACAACCGCTCGCATGGTCAGGGACCGGCAACAGCTACCGCTTCTGGACGCGTTCCAAAGAGGGCGCATGGGTGCGCATCGAGCGCGATAACCTGCTGCACCCCCGCACCCTGCCTGATGCAGTCCGCATAGGCAAAGTCAGCTTCGACGGGCGCAGCATCGAACCGGGTTCGCTGATCGTGCTGAGCCCCGAGTTGTCGGCAAAGGATTTTCGGGTGACTTTGTTCAGCGACGGCCTGGTTTCCGACGTTGTCGGCAACGGCCTGGGCAAAGTGGAAGTCAAGACCAGGATGACGCCATGAGCCGGTTTCGCAAACTCCGGGGTTTTACCCTCCTTGAAGTCCTGGTCGCCCTCGCCATCCTTGCCATCGCCATGGCCGCGGTATCGCGCACTGCCAGTTCCAGCATCCGCAATGCCGATGCCTTGCGCATTCGCGTCATCGCAGACTGGGTGGCGCAAAACCGCCTGGCGAACCATCAGGCTATCAACGACTGGCCATCTCCCGGTATCCAGACGGGCAGCGAAGATCAGGCCGGACAAACCTACCCGTGGCAGGAAGAAGTCATATCGACCCCGAACCCCACCATGCGCCGCATCGTGGTCAGCGTTTATGCGCCGGACGACGCAAATCTCAAGCTCCGGGAATTGACCGGGTATCTGGTGCAATATCCGCGATGAGCATCCGGTCCGTCAAAGGATTCACGCTGATCGAACTGCTCGTCGCAATGTTCGTATTCGCCATTCTCGCGGTCGCCGCCTATCGCGGTCTCAACGCGGTGACGCAGACGCGCGCCCATATCGACCAGGAGACGCGCAAATGGCAGGCGCTGGAACGTTTCTTCGCCCGGCTGGACGGCGAGACGGCGCAGGTGCTGCAGCGCCCGGTGCGCACCGCAAGCGGCGCGGAAGCGCCCGCCTGGGCCGGTTTCCAGACCACTGCCCAAAGCCTGGAGGATGCGCAGCTGGCCTTCTCGCACAATGGAGGATTCGATGCCGACGGCACGCCGCTGCCGCCACAGCGCGTAGGTTATCGCCTGCGACAGAACAAACTGGAGATGTTGCGCTGGACTGCGCTGGATAGCGCCCCGTACAATGTGCCGACAGTGGACACGGTGCTGGAAGACGTGAGCGAATTCAACTTGCGTTACCTGGGCAGCAACCTGACCTGGGTGACACAATGGCCACCGATGACGGTCGATACCATGCTGCCCAGAGGGGTGGAGGTGCAACTGGTGTTGAAGGGCGGCGATAAACTTACGCGGTTCTTTGCGCTGCAATGAAGATGCCGACTCAAGCCGGCGCGGCGCTGGTGCTGGTGCTGTTGATCGTCGCCATGGCGACAACCATCGCCGCGTTCATGGCACAACAGCAGGGGTTCTGGCAGCGGGAAATGGAAAACGGCCGCGACCGCGCGCAAGCCCGGCGCATTGCCGAGGCAGGGATAGACTGGGCCCGCGCGGTGCTGGCTGACGACGCGTCGGTTAACCAGTACGACGGCCCGCGCGAAATGTGGGCGATGCAATTGCCTGCCATCCCGGTGGAGGGCGGCGAGGTGCAAGGCACGATCGTCGACCAGCAGGGCTTGTACAACCTGAACAATCTGGTCAGCAACGGCGTGGTCAGCACACCCGACCTGGCGCGCTTCCAGCGCCTGCTCGCGTCGCTGGGCCTGCCGCCGGAGCTCGGCAACGCGCTGGTGGACTGGATGGATGCGGATAGCGTGACGATGGCAAACGGTGCGGAAGACGAATATTACATGAACCTCGACAAACCCTATCGCTGCGCCAACCGCCCGCTCTCCGACATCGGAGAGCTGGTCTGGGTCAGGGGATTCGACACCGCCACCATCCAGCGGCTACAGCCCTTCGTGAGCGTGTTGCCGGAATCGAACACGGCGGTTAACGTGAACTTCGCACCGCCGGAAGTGCTGATGGCGATTTTTCCGGGAATGACGCTGCAGGATGCACGGCAATTGGTTTTGCAGGCCGGTTCGGCCCCTTTCTTCAACATATCCGACTTTACGCAGAGGCTGCCTAAAAACGTGATACAGGACAGCACCTTGCTAATCGAGGTAAGCAGCCAATATTTCATGGTGACCGGATATGCCACCCAGGGCGACGGCGCCTCCTCGGCTCATGTGCTGCTGCATCGCACCGGCATCTGGGCGACACAAGTCAGAAAGAGCCTGCAATGAATCTTCGCATCTACCTCACCGCGCAATGGCAGGATGCCGCATCGAGCTGCGCCTGGGCGCTGCTGGACGACACGGGCAATGTGCGCGAATCCGGCAGCGGCACGCTGGCGTCGATGCCGCATAGCGACGACGCCACGGTGATCGTCTCCGCAGAGCGCGTACTGGCGACAACGGCAGTCCTGCCCAGGATCAAGCGCAGCAAGCTTGAAACGGCGCTGCCCTTCGCGCTGGAAGATGCGCTGATCGACGACGCTTCCGAGGTGCACGTCACACCCGGCGCGAAGCTGCAGGACGGACGGACCGTGCTGTACACGCTGAACAAGAATTGGCTCGCGCGTTTCATTGCCGCCAGTACTGCAGCCAAAGTGCGCGTGCGCCGCGTCGTGCCGGAATTCTGTCTGTTGCCGACGCGAGCCGGCGAATGGAGCGTGGCATGGGATGGAGCACAGGGATTCCTGGCAACGGCACACAGCCTTGGCGGTGCGCTTGATAGCAGCGACGATGTGCATGCACCGGTCTCCCTGCAACTGCGCCTGCAACAGGACGCACCCGCCGCCCTGCGGCTGTTTGCGCTTGGCAACGAAGTACAGGCGCCGAACTGGGGGCTCGGCGTTCCCGTCATTTACGAAAAGCAGACTATCGATTGGCGCAAGGCGCCCATGCCCGGCGATGTTCCCAACCTGCTGTGGGGCAAGCTGGCACCGCCGCCTCGCATCAGCGAGTTCTGGCCGTGGCTGCGCCCGGCGCTGATGGCCGCACTGTTGCTGTTCGGCGTGGAGGTCAGCACCAGCAATCTGGAGTGGGCGCTGCTCGCCAACGAAAAGCGCCATTTGATGCATGAGATGACGGAGACGTTCCAGGAAACTTTCGGCTCGGATGCCACCATCGTCGATGCGCCGCTGCAGATGCGGCGCAACCTGGCGCGCCTGCGCCATGCGGTGGGCCTCAGCGACGATGCCGACTTTTCGCCGATGCTGGACAAATTCGCCGCCGCTTCGGGTTCACTCACCGGCAACACCCTGCGCACGCTGCGTTATGCCGACGGCAAACTGGATATCGAAATGGCGCTCACGAACGCAGCCGTGCTCGACAAACTGCAGCAGCGCATCGCCGAAACCGGCCTGACCGCACAAGTCATGGACAGGCGCGATGCGGGCGGATCCCTGACTGTGCAACTGCGCGTCTCGGCGGGAGGTGTGAAATGAAAGCGCTATTCGCAAGACTGAAGGCTCGCCACTGGAATACGCTCAGCGCTACCGAACAGAAGACCGTCTTGCGCGGTGCATGGTTGCTCGTACCGTTGCTCATGTACGGACTGCTGTGGCAACCCTCGCACCAGGCTTTGCCCAGGTTGCAGGAAGCCCTGCCGCGACTGCGCGCACAGGCCGGCCAGATGCAATCGCTCGCCGGGCAGGCTCAATCGCTGCGCCAGAAAGCACAACTTGCGGTGCTGGATAGCGATGCCCTGAAAATCGCCGTGGAAAAA
>JGI20214J51088_10000474_pt1 | contig 28270 bp, 23 predicted proteins | sample WetSurMetagenome_FD_51088 | JGI IMG/M metagenome (IMG submission 51088) | reverse complement strand
TCTTTCAAGAGCCGATGAAGGGATTCGAACCCCCGACCTGCAGATTACAAATCAGCTGCTCTGGCCAACTGAGCTACATCGGCAATTTAAAGAACGCACCGTCAGGACATATTTCACCCTTAAAAAACGGTGTGCAAATGTATGAATAAATATTATTTATTTCAAAAAAATAACTGATATTTTTATGAACAGGATTATCAGACACCTCTCTTCTTTTGTTTGTGTCTGGTAATCTGTGTCTTGAGAGCATCTATTGCTTCATCAGTCGCCTCTTCAAAAGTTTTGCTTTGCTTCTTGGCGAATAAAGGTTTACCAGAAAGTTCAATCTTGATTTCGCTGATCTTGTTCTCTTTCTCCTGATCCTTGTCAAGCCTGAGGTATACTTCGGCATTAACAATATCCTCTCCGTACTGCATTAGCTTTTCCAGCTTCTGATGAACAAAGTCGATCAGTTTTTTGTCGGCATCGAACCGAACCGAATGAATCTGAATGTTCATAGTTTGTCCCTCCTGATTATTTAATTAAACCTTATGCTCTTGGATGAGCCTGTTTATATATTTTTCTGAGTTTTTCAAATGTGTTATGTGTATATACCTGAGTAGCTGAAAGATTCGCATGACCGAGGAATTCCTTTATTGCATTAAGGTCTGCCCCTCTGTTCAGCATATGTGTCGCAAATGTATGCCGGAGGATATGAGGACTCTTCTTTTCGACTGTTGTCACCATTGATAGATATCTCCTTACAAGATTATAGACAAATTTGTCGTACAATTTGTTTCCATTATCGGTAAGAAAAAACCAGTCGCAGGCAATTTCTCCATCATAATCACTTCGGGCCTTCAAATAGGCCTCAAGGCTTTTCGTGAATTCCTTAGTAAGCGGTATTATCCTCTGCTTATTTCTTTTACCGGTTACTTTCACCGAAGCTTCAATAAGATCAACATCAGGAAGCCTGAGACCAATAAGCTCTGCTCTTCGCATTCCTGTCAGATAAAGCATTTCAATAATGGTCTTGTTCCGTATTCCGCTGAAGTCATTACCAAACTCGTTTCTGTCGAGCAGGGTTTCAAGGGAATTCTCATCAACAAATACCGGGATAGTTTTCTTCCTCTTTGGTAAAACAACCTTTTCGAGGGGATTGTTTTTTACAATGCCTTCCTTGCGGAGATATCTGAAGAAAACCCTCAGGCATGAAATTTTTCGATGTACCGTTACCGCACTCATGCCTTTGTCCATCATAGAAACTATCCAGGCTCTTACCTGGTGTGATGTGAGAACGGAAGGATCGGGCGGGATATCATTTTCCGACAGGAACATATAAAACTGATCCAGGTCATTGGAGTACGACCGGATTGTATGCGATGAATATCGCTTTTCTGTCTGCAGATACTGTAGGAACGATTCCTTATGATTCATAAAGGAACCCCTCGGATATTATGTTAAAATAGAATACAGTCGGGCGATTTTACTCTTCGCTTTCCTGCATTTTCTGAACGTACTGAGCCTTCTTGATTTCTTCTCTCCGGCGTACTGAAGGTTTAACAAAAGCCTGACGTGACCTTAATTCACGGATAACACCAGTCTTTTCGAACTTCCTTTTGAACTTTTTTAAAGCTCTTTCAATATTTTCGCCTTCTTTTAATGGGACAATGATCATAATTATAATTCTATTTTAAACGAGGCGCAAAGATAGAAATAGAAAAAATCTTTTCAAAATATTTAAGGCGATAATTTATCCATAATTTAATTATTTATCTGTTTTACAATTATTTAGTTTTGATTCTGCTTTTCCTGACATAGATTATAAATATACTTCATTCTTGTTGTAAAAACAAGCAAAAAAGGAGTTTTAACATAACAATAACATATCCTAACCCGGGGTATTAAACCATAACGTATACTATTACATATCAATATATTAGTTGTAGTTTGCATATTTCCTTCCAATATCTCAGCCACTAGCTGTTTTGCACATCACATTGTGCAAACTGTTCCCATAAACGTGTATTCTGTGAGTTGAAACCTGTCAACTGTCAATCAGCAGTCGCTTATCTCTTTTAATTGAATGATATTGCATGCCGAATACCTGAAAGAATTATGTCTGCAGGTGAAATCATGGACAGTAAGTAGCCGGCAGATTTTTTCAACCCATGCCCGTACATATAGATCAGGCTCATTCATAGCGATAGTTTCTTCATACGAAATTCTTCAATCGCAGGCATTAAGTTAACACCGGGCATGGGTTTCTCTTTTACGCCATTCTTCAAATTCCCCATTCGAGGGGATTCAAAATGCTGTCACTCTCCAAATTCCCCCTTCGAAGGGATTCAAAATGCTGTCACTCTCCGAATTCCCCCTTCGAAGGGATTCAGAATGCGGTCCCTCTCCAAATTCCCCCTTCGAAAGGATTCAGAATGCAGTCCCTCTCCAAATTCCCCCTTCGAAAGGGGCCAGGGGGATGCCCTCATTTGATTCATAATCATTTACTATCCTCAATCTCCTCAATCCTCACTTGTAACATCCTCAGAACATCGGACAGATGTTTTTTTACATCCTCATTTGTAAATCTTACAAAAACAATTCCAAGGTTTTCAAGTATTTTTTGTCTGTGTTCATCTGCCTCATGTTTAAAATCATGAGTACACCCATCAACTTCAATTGCCATTTTTAATTCATGACAATAGAAATCTACGATATATTCATTAATTGGAACCTGACGATGAAATTCGTACCCGGTAACTTTATTTTTAATATGCTTCCAAAGAATGATTTCTGCCATTGTACTATTTGAACGAAGCTTCCGGGCAAATGCTCTGAGATAAGGTTTGTAAGGGATAATTTTGTTTCGGGACATAGTATTTGGTTTATGTTCTTTACACCCCCCTGGCCCCCCTCGAGGGGGGAATTCACAAGGTGCACCCCTCGAGGGGGGAATTCACAAGGTGCACCCCTCAAGGGGGGAATTCACAAGGTGCACCCCTCAAGGGGGGAATTCAGAAGGTGCACCCATCAAAGGGGAATTTAAAAGTTGCTACTCTCAATGTCTTGATCTGAAGCATGTTGACAAAAAAGATAAAAAATGTCAAGTTAAATCAGGATTAGAACAATTACCATTAATCTCTCTAGAACCATCCAATCAAATTCAAAAAGGCCTCACCATAATAGATGGACGATTAAATCTAAAATTCAATATACCATCTGATTTTTTCAATTTTTTCTTTCGTAATAAGTTGCTTATCAACAAGTTCTTCCAGACTTGCAATTTTACCCTTTTCTTTCCTGTAATTGAGTATTGAAGTTACTTCAGCCTTTTCGAAATATGGCAGCCTGATAAGTTTACGGAAATCAGCAGTATTAATATTTATCTTCCTGATCAGCGTTGCATCGGCTTTTAACCTTCCTGAAATCAGGTCGAAGGTGGCGGGTTTCAGACCATAGACCTCCCGGAGTTGTTCTACAGATGCATATCCACCAAGGAGATTCCTGTATTTAATTATCCTTGATGATAACACTGGACCAACACCCGGAAGCGATTCTAGGGCTGCCGAATCACATGTGTTAAGCTCGATAATGATGTTGTTCTTCCTTGTTCTTGGTCGGGGCACCGGATTGGAAGTAACCGAACCAGTCACAACGGTTTTCAGAGAATCCTGAGACTCCAGGTTCTGTTGTAATACTATTAATTCAGGATCAGGTTTTACCGGGGGAATAACAAACCTTAAAAGTGCAATGGCTGCTATGATGATCAGCAAAATAAGTGATGATCTCATTTCCCTCCTGGAAAAACCAAACCATTCCCACAATGGTTTAAAAGAAAGGTGCTTCATAAAAAATGCAGAAAGACAACTGCAATTTACTGATTATGCTGAAAATATAAGTGTGGAAATCTGTTTTTTTCAGAAAGGATATCCTATAGCGACGACTACGGTAACATCGTCCCTGAAACTGTATGGTCTGTTGGCGGGTATCCATTTAGATCCCTCCGATATCCAGGGATCACGCAACTTGACTCCCATATCGACACGCATCAGAACGAAACCCAGGTCGAGTCTGAATCCGGCGCCTGAGCCCACTGCCATATCATCGAGGAATTTATTAAACTTGAACTGTGCACCGGGCCTGGATTCATCGCTTCCATACGACCAGATGTTTCCGGCATCGAGAAAGAGAGCTCCTTCCAGTATCCAGAACAGCTTGAACCTGTATTCTGCATTACCTTCAAGCTTGATATCAGCAGTCTGGTTAAGAAAATCTGTCTCTTCAGGTTTGTATGATCCCGGTCCGAGAGAACGAACCTGCCATGCTCTGATACCGTTAGCTCCACCTCCGAAATATTGTTTTTCAAAAGGTATCGCCCTTGAATTTCCATATGGGATCCCAGCACCTATAAATCCCCTGTAAACCAGGGAGCTGACGTCATTTACAATATAGTTGTACCTGAAGTCAATGTCTGCCCTGATATACTGTGCAAATGGCTGATTAAGGATCTCATAGCTGCCGGCTGTTTTCTCAAGCCCTGCTATTTTGCTGATAAGCGATGGAATGTTACCAGCCGCTTCGGCATTTATCCTGACAAACCAGTAGTCTTTTGATTTCTGTATCTTCTGGTTGCTGAAGATATATGAATAGTTACCTCCGATTATCATCACATCGCGATAGCTGTAGTACAGGTAGGAAGAAGATTTAATCTTCCTTTCAAAAGCAGTGTCGATAGTAACGAGGTCTACCCAGTTTACCTGAATAGGGTTGACAATATGTGTTGTGTATGAATTCCCGTTCCATGTATAGCCGAATGTTGCATTGGCCATTCCCCTTGTATAAAATGGCATGTTCTGCCAGTTGTAGGCAGCAAGAATTGTAGTGCTTGGGTTGTACTGCTTAATGAATTGCTCCTTATTCAGGAATGGAACCATGAACTTAGGGAGCCTCAGGCTGGTCTCTATTCCATATTCCTGTGTGCTTCTGAGTTTGGTATTTTGCTGTGAAAGAGCTTCATAGGCACCCTTAAGCTTCATATTAAAAAGCTCAGCACCCCTGAACAGGTTTTTATGCTGGTATATCAGGTTAAGAGCACCTCCAAGGTTTCCTGCAGAGTTGGTACCCTCGAGCTCCACCTTGAAAGATTGCTGACTTAAGAGAGTCAGCTGGATATTACAGTCCAGGATCAGCCGGTCTCCATTATTTCCACCCTGACCGGGAATCTCATTATAATAGATATTTACCAGTCGGAAGGTTTTAAGAGCAAGAAGGTGGGACTGTGTATCTTCAGTTTTGGAAAGCCCGTAAACACTTCCGGGTTTTACATAGAGAGATTGAATGATCAGGTTATATTTTATATCAGACTTCTTATTGGGTGATATAAAATAATATCCTTCATAAAATGTAGTATCGAGGCTGTTCCGGTATGCTTCACCTCCTTCCAGGGCATCCTTAGGTACAAAGTCGGGATATATATATACATTCCTGACTTCATAGATAGAATGAGGAACGAAAGTAATCCTGTTGGCAGCGTCGACCTTCATAAGCTTCCTTATCCCGTAAACGATATCCACCTGGCGGTTTCCGATAGTACTGTCGACATTAAAAAAGATATGATCGCCTGAGAAACTGTAATATCCCTGTTCCTTAACAAATCTTTCAAAGCGCTTAAGTTCCGACTGGATCACATCAACATTGTACGGTTTGCCCCTTACTATCAGATTATTAACAGAGTCGCGGTAAAATAATGGCATCAGGCTTGAATCTTCTATATCGTAGGTCAGCTTTCTTATTGTATATGGAGCTTTAAGATCAACATTATAATATACTTTCGATTTCCTGTTCGCGGTTTCGATAGTTTCCATCACCTCGCTATCGAAATACCCGCGCGAAGCGATATAGGATTTGATCTGGTCGCGCGATTTTGCAGTGGCATAAGGATCAAATATCTGAGGTTCCTCTCCGATTTCCCTCAGCCATGTGTGAGGCCACCTGTCCTTATTGATATTTGAAAGATTATATATCGCCAGGTGGAACTTCGTACCGAAGATCCTTTTATTTGGTTTTTGTTTTACATAGGGGAGAAGCTCTGACTTCTTAATATCCTCCTTATTAATAATAATATGGGTTTCATCCAGAAGAGTCTCCCCTTCCGGCACATACTTGGTTGATCTGCATGATGTTACCATGAATACCAGGAATAGTGCCGGGAGAAGCTGCCAGGTTGGAAATATGTTTTTATTTAATAATTTTATATTCAAATTATGTAACCGAAGAGTTACGCAAATATATCAAATAATAAGTTTAAGAAATAGCACATAACAGGATTGTATGGGGAGAAAAGCCATGATGATGGTCTGTCAAAGTTTACCGATTTATTACTAACTCGTAAATATCAGAATTTCAGGACAGGCAGGTCAGGATATAATATTCCGGTTACAATAAGAAATAAAATATAATTATGATAGGCAGGCACAAGATAAGTTATATCATCTCCCTCCAGAAAAAAAAGGTCAGGGAAGAAGAAAGGCTGTATGTCATTGAAGGTGATAAGCTGGTCAGGGAATTTCTTACTGCAAGGGTTCCAGTCAGGATGCTCATTGCAAAACCGGAGTTTTTAAATTCACTCCCGCTTGTTGTAAAGCAGAGTATTTCGGAAGTGCTCCCGGCCAGCTATGAAGAGCTTAAAAAGATAAGTTCACTAACCACTCCGCACAATGCCCTGGCAGTGGTTGAGATGCCTGATACCCAGACCAACCTTCCTGATGTGGGGAAAGGACTGGCAGTGGCTCTCGATACTGTTCAGGATCCGGGCAACCTGGGTACAATAATCAGGGCTGCGGCATGGTTTGGAATTAAGAATATTTTTTGTTCGCCTGATTGTGTTGATGTATACAATCCGAAAGTAATCCAGGCGAGCATGGGTGCTATACTGCATGTAAACATGGTTTACACAGATCTCAGGCTCTTCCTTAAGGATGCTTCTGCGAAAAAGATTAAAATATTCGGAGCATTGATCGATGGTGAATCAATATATTCTTATAAACTGGATAATCATGGGATTATTCTGCTGGGAAATGAATCAAAAGGAATATCAGAGGATCTGATGCCATATATTACCGACAGGATAATGATACCTAAACTGAGTGATGCCCAATCCGGGATAGATTCGCTGAATGTCAGCATGGCTGCTTCTGTGATCTTTTCGGAGTTCACACGGAGCAAGGGACGGGAAGGTTGAAGAATTTAGAAGACCAAAGACCAAAGAAAGAGGTACTCAGCGCTCAGTGCTCGGTGCGTTTTCCTTGTACTTTGAACCGTATACCAGGGACCGAGAAACGAGAAACGAGGAAAAGCATTAAAGGCTGTAGAGGCTTTATTGACTTGCGGACCTGTACGACCTGCAAGGCCTGCACGACCGCAAGACTGCAAGACTGCATGACTGCACGACTGCACGACCTATTTATTCCTATAGATATACCAGTATGCCAGCGGAATAAAGAATAGACTTACCACAGTACCCAACGACATACCCCCGATAAGCGATAATGCCATCGGACGCTGAAGTTCTGATCCTATACCCTGGCTGAAAAGTATCGGCGCCGTTGATATAAGTGATGCCATGGCAACCATAACAATAGGTTTTAACCTCCTCGACCCTGCGGTAAATATGGCTTCCTTTAAACCGAGACCTTCGGCTCTCAGATTATTAATTGTATCAACCTTCAGAATCGAGTCATTTATTATTACTCCCGACATTACAATCAGGCCGATCATTGTCATTATATTGATGGTTCCACCCCATAGTTTTACGAGTAGAAGAGCGCCGGCAATATCAATTGGAATTTCAATAAGGACGATCAGTGGCTGTGTAAGAGATTCGAACTGGGCGGCAAGAATAAAATATAACAGAAGCAGTGCAACCACAAGAATTATACCCAGCTCACGAAAAAGCTTCTGTCCGGTGATAAGTGAACCGGAGAAGGCAGTCATCAGCGACCTGTCAGCAGCAACAATACTCCTGATCTCAGCTGTCAGCTCCAAAGGTTTGTTTGTCTCTATATTAATATTTACCGGGACAAATTCGCCGTTCACTCCTCCCCTGATCGTCTTGTAATCATTTATACGTTTGACACTTACAATATCACGGATAGGGATTAATTGTCCGGTATTGCTGGCTACGCTTCCTGATGTGATGATCTCGCTCACTTCCTGTCCACGACCTGACAAAACAATGGGTAGTTGTTCATAGGAGGCTCTCAGATCACCAATGCTGCTCTGATTCAAAGAGGTTTTCAGCGTACTGTACAATGTTGAAGGATCCACATCGTACAACATCATTCTGTCGGGATCAATTTTAAGATGTATCTTTTCCTCAAGCGGGGGATATGAGATACCTGCATCCGGCCATTTCTGACGCATTTTATCCACAATTCCGGTCATTACATCAACCGGTGGCACCTCTTTCTCCTTCATCAGGCTTACCTCTGCAACAAGTGGTATTTCCGAAGCTTCAAATATCTTCTCGAAAATATTCTGTTGGGCTGCAATGTTTACCAGCACTCCCGGGTAATTCTCACTTATAAACCTGTAACAATTCGTTTCAATAGTTGCTCTCTCTTTATAGTTCCGTGCTTTAATATACACTTTCGACTGTGTATATGACTGGTCGTAATCCCTGTTAAAAAGGAACTGTTGTTCCCCGATGAATGAGTTGGTCACGGTCGCAAGATCGCCACTGGAGACCAGCATCTTCCGGATTCTGCTGAGATTCTCAGTGATATCGATATTCTCATTCCAGTCCACTGAAACAACCAGTTCATCCTGGCGTACTGCAGGGAATTTCTCTTTCTCCATGGTTATAAAGAACCAAATCATAACCAGAATTATCAGTCCGAATGAGACCATTGCCATTCTCCTGTAACGGAAAAAGAAATTCATGCCGCTTTCATATCTTTCTTCAATATGCTTAAAGCTGATCTTCTTTACAAATTTTGTAAGTAAGCCTTCTCTCCCGTTTTTATAAAGCAGGTAATAGATTGTCGGAAGCAATGTTATCCCGACCAGAAGTGAGACCCCCTGCCCTATTACTATGGCTATAGCCTGATCGAAGAAGAGAGCGCCGGAAATACCGCTCAGGAATATCAATGGGATAAAGACAGCGCAGGTTACAAGTACTGATGAGATGAGAGGTGTAATTATCTCGTTGGTGCCTTTAATACATGCTTCAGTAAGAGAGAGGCCTTTATCGATCCACTGAGTTATATTTTCAATAACGACAATGGAGTTGTCTATCATCATCCCAATTCCCAGGATCAACCCTGCAAGTGAAATAATATTAATTGATAATCCCACGATATAAAAAAACAGAAGGCTGATGACCAGTGTTATCGGAATACTGAAACCTATTATCACAGGTGATTTCCCGTCCTTGAGGAACAGGAACATAAGCAGGAATGCGAGCAGACCACCTGCCAGGAGGCTCTGCCTGAGGTTTGAGATCGAATAATCGAGCAGCCGGGTCTGGTTCTGGGAGATATTAAATTCAAGCTGCGGATAATCCTTCCTGAAGATGTCGGTTATCTCGGTCATTTTCTCCTGCAGGTCAGCCATTTTTGAGGTTGACTCTTTGATAATTGCCAGGGCGATAGCTCTTTTCCCGTTTGAATAATAGAGACCCCTCGGTCTCTCCTGGCGAATTCCCACCTCAGCTATATCCTTAATCTGAAGGACTCTGCCGCCAGCCTTCATAAATATATTCCTGACATCATCGAGTTCTTTCAGGTAGGAGCTGAACTCCAGATTGTAAAGGTATTTTCCATCCTTTACCAGTATACTTCCGATTGTAATATTGTTTATCTGGACTGCTTTTGTAATGTCAGCACCCGATATACCCAGACTCCTCATTTTTTCTTCGTCAGGGCGTATAAAGATCTCTCTTTTTACCTGTCCGGTAATATCGGCCATTCCGATTTCGGGAAGCTGTTCGATCCTTTTCTTAACCACGGTTTCGGCAAAAGTGCTGAGTTCCAAAAATTTTTCATCTCCCGCGAGGCTGTCAGCGAGAGTAATGTTAAGCATATAAACAGGTATGTCTGTTGCACTGGCTTTTATTATCCTTGGCCGTTCAAGGTCGTGGGGAAGATTATTCATTGCACCATCCACCTTTTCGTTCACTTCCATGAAGGCAAGATTTATATCGTTGCCGAATTTGAAGGAGAGACGTATAGTTGCACTGCCGTTCCTGGATTCAGATTCAATTCTGTCGAGCCCGGGAACCTGGAGAAGGTTTCTGCGAAGAACGCTTACAACAGTGTTTTCCAGTTCCCTGGCGCTCACATCTGGACGCGAGATAGCAACGGTGATCTCAGGAATATCGATATCGGGCATCAACGAAACAGGCAGGCGGTTGCTGGCCACAATACCAAGCAGCAACAATGCCAGGAAGGTCATTATTACTGCAACGGGTCTCTTTATCAGGAAGCTTATCATATTTCTTAAAATTATCGCTCAGGGCACAGAGCGCAGGGCGGAGGGCATGGGGCGGAGAGCGGGGGGCAGGGGGCAGAGAGCGGGGGGCAGGGGGCTGGGGACGGAGAGCAATTGTTGGTATTCATTTAATTTCAGCTTATAGATTTTCTAAAATTTGTTATTCTTTTACTTAATGAAATGAGACTTGAATAGATTAAATCCTTCTCTTCATGAGAAATTATTTTTCGACATAGAAAGATATGCAGGATGTTTGCACATTCGAATACTGATCTTCTTGATATATTCAGGAAACTGGCAAATTCTTTATCAGAAAAAGAACCTGAACCTTCTGCAATGTTATTTGAGATACTCATTGCCGCAGCTCTTAATTGCTCTGCAAATCGATATAAATGCTTCCCGTCAGCTTTGTCAGAATAATCACAAAGTGTATCTGATAAGCTTATTGCATCTTTCCAGATATCCATCTTTTCAAACCTGAAATATTCCATATTCTATTATTTATTATTATATTAGCTATTCAATTTCTCCCTGCTCCCTGCTCCCTGCTCCCTGCTCCCTGCTCCCTGCTCCCTGCTCCCTGCTCCCTGCTCCCTGCTCCCTGCCCTCAGCATTATCGGCTGATATACCAACAATCCGATCATACTGAAAACAAGTCCCCCGATCGTGCCTGCCGCCAGTGCAAACCAGAACCGTTCATCCTTCCCGGTAAGGAGAAATGGAACCAAGCCTACAATTGTGGCAAGTTTTGTAAGCAGAATCGGGATGATCTTGCCGTTAAAAGCTTTTATATAAGCCTTCCTTTCGGGAAGCAAAGGTTTCCTTTTTCTCAGGCTATTGTAATCATTTAATATATAAAGTGTTGCATTAACAACAATACCGCATAAAAGTATCATTGCTGCAAAGACACCCTCATCGGCTGTGAGACTGAATATATGGAACGTAAAAAATACCCCGATAAATGAGAATGGAATGAGGCTGATTACAACAAACGGCTGTTTAAATGATTCAAGCAGAATGGCACAAATGAAATAAATAATCACAATTACAAGGAACAACAGTAAATAGTCTGTTTTCTTCTGGTCCCAGGAGTATGAGTAGGAGCCGCTCCTGGCTGTGTACCCCAGGGGAAGAATGGAACTTGTTTCATCGATGTTCCTATCGAGGATCAGCCTTCCAAGTTCATAATTTCCAATAAAATCATACCCCACAGTTAAAACATATTGCTGATCTTCGCGGCTTATTGTGGCATCAGATACTTCACGCGTGACATCTGAAAAATCGTTAAGCTTAATATAGTACCCTGACGCCGTTTGGAGAGGAGCATTTTTAAGGCTCCAGTAATCGTATTCCTCCGATTGCTGCGACTTAATATTTAACGGGGCATTTATGGTCCCGATATATACAGGCTGCAATGACACAGTCCCCCTTGAATATCTTCTTGCCTCTTCGTATGCATATCCAACATCTGACCCGCTTTCCGCGAGCAGATATTTATCCATTGCCAGCCTGTTGATATATGTCTTCCTGGTATTACCCAGAATATACCCGGTCTCGCGTGCGCCAAGCAGGTAAACATCCTTTATTCTTCCCTTACCGCTTGCAATCAACCGTTCCCTGAGATCTTCGCCATAACCATACAGTTCATCATAATTATATCCTTTCAGAATGACCATATAGGTGGTACGGATATAATCGCTGTAGACCTGGTTGCTGAAAGCCTTCCCGACGCCATAAACTGAGGCATGATAGCTACCGATACCATTCATATAATCCTCTATCCTGATTTTCAGGATATATGGGAAAATGGTGAAGTCATGTTCAGGTCTGAAGGTTATTGAAACTGTTGCATCCTCAGGGTTGTATATGCTTGTTGTGAACATATCTATCTCGTTGTATCCGGCAAGCATATTTTCAAGTCCCGTGCATGTTTTATTCAGATCCTCAATAGTAAGGCCCTCCTCGCTGAGTCCTATGTTAACCGTGAGGCGTGTCCTCTCGACCTCATCAGAGCCGCTGTAATAATAAAACCTGCTGTTCTTGACTTTTTCGTTGAAGAGCCTGAAGGCGCCTCCGAGTACCTTATTCACAACAGGCTTTATATCCTGAACATATTTCGTGTTACCAAGGGTCTTATTATAGAATTTCTGCCATGCTGTACGATCGGTATCCCTCACCTGGTTCCGTGAGTCTTTGGGCAAAGAGTCGGGGAGATAGAAGACCGGCACACCGAATACCAGGATAGCAGCAATGATAAAAGCTGCCCTGTATTTAATGATAAAACCTATGCTTTTCAGGTACCTGCGCGAGAATAAAACAACACCTCTTTTCCTTTTTATGATCCGGGCATTAAACTTAGGCGCCAGCCTTATCTTTTCTATCAGTGAAGGAATGAAGAAGAGGGCAACACCCAGCGATACAGCGAGGTTAATAATCACCACTGCTGCAAAGTCTGACAGAGTGACCTTGGATGTTTCATCAAGGAAAAAGATCACCACCAGGGCTCCAATTGTTGTAAGTGTCGCGGCCAGAAGTGATATACCCACTTTCCTGTTTTTCTGAAACCTGATATGATCGGTCATCACTATAGTGTTATTGATGATTATTCCGAAAGAGACGGTAATCCCGGCCAGTGAGTAGAGGTGTATCTCGAGTTTAAAAAGGTAATAGAATATGAATGCAATCAATATATTTGCAACCAGGCTTATTGTGATGATCAGAAGATATTTGAATTCGCGGCTTATTGCAAAGACAAAAAGAAGCAGCAGAATGACAGAAAGTACTGCCCTGAAAATGTTTTTGGAGATCTCACCCTTAAGGTAAATCGTATTATCGGAGGATGTACGTATACTGTATCCGGAAGGCAGCTCGTCTTTTATCTTCTCAATAACCTTTTTTACATTTCCTGCGACCTTTATATTATTTACATTTTTACCTGCGCTTACATTTATATTTACCGTATTGAGTCCGTTTATCCTGTAGTAGCTCTGAGGTCTCTGGTCGTTAAGTCTTACACGGGCAATATCATTAAGATGGATAATCCTTCCTGATACTTTTGCCACTGGGATCTCCTCCCAGCTGAATGACTCTGAGTTGTTACCTTCAAGAGTCAGGTATGTTCGTTTCTGAATAATTCCTGCCGGATATTCTGCAGCGCCCCCCAGCTCCATTTCAAGCAGGTAATTATTAATTGAGCTGCTGATTTCCGATGACTGAAGGCCCAATGAAGAGAGCTTCTGCTGGTCGTAGATGAGCTCCCACTGTTGTGATGTTGCTCCATAGATGCCCACAGTGTACACGCCATCCACTACCGCTAATGCAGGTTTTATAACCTTTTCCGCGATATCATAAATATAGGCTGAGCTCGCGTTCCCGTTTAGCTGGAAAGTAAGGATTGTGGAGCCGGCCTGGTTTGAGGGCATATTCATGCTGATAGCCGGGTACGAAACTCTCTCCGGGAGCCTCTTTCCTGATTCCCTTAAAAGTGAAGCTACCTCGAACCGTTTAGCTCTCAGGTCGACATTCTTATCGAATTCTACATTTATCCTTCCGCCCTCATTGTATGTTGAGGATGTGATCTTTTTAACTCCTGTAACAGTAGTAAGAACGCCCTCGAGAGTAGTTGTAACCTCCTGTTCTACAACCCGTACAGGAGTTTCGGGCCAGTTCCAGGAGATTGTCAGTGAAGGAAGATAACGCGTTGGATTAAGCTGGAGGGAAAGTAAAGGGATCATCGCCGCACCGACGATAATGAGCATCACGAAAAGGATATTGACCGTGAATGTGGAAAGGAAGGAACTATGATGTGTTTCGCGGCTCATTCCTCTCTCACCACTGTTTCGTGAGCCAGGTTAATATTACCGCTTATTATCACCATGTCGCCGGGGTGAATCCCGTCAGGTGTATCTTTTACAGACACACTGGTGCTGTTTTCCGACTCTACAGTAACATACCGCCAGATAGCCAGCGAATCCTGACGGATGAATACCACATCCCTGCCCTGCCGTATTACAAGGGCCTCTTTAGGAACAACAAGCTTTCCGGAGACAGGTTTGCGTATAATGACTTTAACATTCATGCCATCAATAAGAAGGCCGTTATTGTGAAATCCGGCTTTTACCTTAACCATACCTGTTTCGTCGACCATGGGATTTATCTGGCTTATCATTCCGGCTATAACAACAGAGTCGTTAATATACGGGATAATACCCACAGGCATTCCCTTACTTATGAATCCGAACTCCGATTCGATAACCGGAAATTCAACATTCATCATTTCGTCGGAGATAATTGTACAGAGGTTTTTATAATTCTGTGATGGATTCCACTGGAGGGCTTCAAGGCCTGCAACGCTGCCTGATATGGGCGCATATATCCGTGTATTTCTGAAATTATATTCTGCTATTTCCAGGCTGGTGACAGCGTCGTTAAGGCCGCTTCTTATACGAGATATTTTGATTTTCGCAGGTGACAGCCCTGTTGTATCGTAAGTGTAGTAATTCGAAAGAAGGTCATCCTTAAAATTTATTTCTGCTTTTTCGAGGTTTTGCTTAGCAATAGTCAGTTTAGACTGGTAATCGAAGTCCTCAATTACAGCCAGTAGATCGCCTGCTTTGACGTTCTGTCCGTTAATAATATAAAGCTCTTTTATAACCCCGTTCACCTTAAAAGGGACCATTGCTTTCCGTGAAGCGAGGGCTTTACCGTTGCTGATGAGTTCGTGAAAAAAGGTTGAAGGTTCGAGCTTCACGGTTTTCACCAGGACTGCTTCGGGCCGTGAAGAGCGGCGGGCCATCTCTTCGAGGTTATCTGTTTTTTTCTGTTTGCATGAAAAAAGAAATGCTGTTATGAAGACAAGAGGGAGAAGTATTCTGACTTTCATTTTACATTGACTAATAGAGATATACAATAAGGACATATAAATATATATAAGATTTTTCTAAAAGAGATACTTTTATGACTAAAAGTTTCGGTGATGGCTTGATTATAGAAGGTCTGGCGATTCAATCCGGAGAATCTGCACCCGGTTGAACCCTACACTATTTACACATCTTGTTTAATTGAACAGGGGATATTGAGCGTAACTTCGAAAACCGACAGTGAAATTTGCGAAGAAGTAAATTATTATTTACCTTTGATGCAGATATATGATCCGGATTAATTCATGAAATGTTCTGAATTATATAAGGTATTGACAAAAGATGGCTGGTACCCGGTTTCACAAAAAGGATCGCATGTGAAACTCAGGCATGACAAGAAACAAGGTATAATTATCTTTCCAAATCATGGGAGCCAGGAGATCGGTAAGGGTTTGGAGAAGAAAATCCTGAAAGATGCCGGACTGTAATCAGGAAATTAAAATTGGAGTAGCAATGAAGACGACAAATAAAAAAATAAAAATGATAGTTGAAAAGACAGACACCGGCTTTTCAGCATTCTCTGAAAATTATCCTGTTTATACAACAGGCAGAACGATCTCAGAATTAATAGATAATGCTCTTGAGGCGACAAATCTGTGTTTTGAAGAAGATAGTATTCGGATAGCACCTGAGAACATTAGGTTTGAAATTGACTTTAAACAATTTTTTCAATACTACAAGGTTATAAATGCTAAGTTTCTTGCCAGTAAAATTGGGATGAATCCGACCTTGCTTTCTCAATATGTTCAAGGTCGTAAGAAACCATCCGATGCCCAGACTGAAAAAATCTTACTTGGAATTCATCAAATTGGACAAGAACTATCAGAAATAAATCTCATACATAGACTTTAGTAGAGCCACTTGCTATAACACAGACAGCAGTACGGTACTAAATTAAATGAGTATCGGTAATAAATTATAAATTTCAACAACATCAGGGAGATCCCGGCTAACGCTCGTAATGACAGACACATATGTGTTCTTAGGTTAGTAATTCTATCTTAACGATGTAAACTATTCCCCCTAACGAACAATGTAACACAGCATACTGCAACTGCAAAATAAAAATTATCATAACTTTAGACAGAGAATTACAGAGCGACAGAATAGATAGCATTTAAATTATGAGTAATGCAAAAGTATCCATACGTTTTTTTGACGACCGTGAAGTGCGAGCCGTTTGGGACGAGCAAAATGCCAAGTGGTGGTTTAGTGTTTTAGATATTGTAGCCTTGCTTACCGACCAAGACGACTACACCAAAACTCGTAACTATTGGAAATATCTTAAAGCCAAATTAAAAAAAGAAAAAAACGAGTTGGTTAGTGCCACTACCCAACTGAGACTTTTAGCAAATGACGGTAAACGATATTTAACCGATATGTTAGATTACACCGGCATCATTGTCTTAGGCAAAGAGTTTCCGAGCAAAAAGGCAAACCGGTTTATTGAATGGTTTACATACAGTGATGATAGTATAGATGGAAAAAGCAAAACAAAAGCGTATGCATTGTTTGAGAGCTCTTTTATCGACTGCATAGAAGTTGGTACAACCAAAGGGTTGCAACAAATACATGCTTATTTGTTTGGCGGGTTGTATGATTTTGCGGGACAAATCAGACAAAAAAATATTTCAAAAGGGGGTTTTCAATTTGCCGTATCACGTTTTTTAGGCAACACATTAAAGCAAATAGAAGCAATGCCCGAAACTACATTTGACGAAATCGTACTCAAATATGTAGAAATGAACATTGCACATCCGTTTAAGGAAGGAAATGGCAGAAGCACCCGAATATGGTTGGATTTGATATTAAAAAAACGCCTTAAAAAATGCGTAGATTGGAGTAAAATAAGCAAGCGTGATTACATGAACGCAATGATGCTAAGTCCAACCAAAAGTAGTGTTCTAAAAACACTTTTGGGAAAAGCGCTCACCACAAAAATAAACGACCGCGAATTGTTTATGAAAGGTATTGACTACTCATATTACTACGAAGAAAATGACTAATGAAAAAATGGCAAAAAGGGACAGATCACAACGAAAAAATGAAAGGCTAAACGGCAAAATCAAAAACACCGAACTGCCAACACAGTGAATTGCTACCCGACCCCATCCCCGACCCTTCCCCTATCAAGTGTAGCCCTGTGAATATGAAGCGACTGAGCGATCCTCAGCTTGCTTAAACCTTCTGACTTTAATTGAATGATGCGTCTTCCCTGTGCCATCGTGATTGATTTGTCTGCCATAGTGCCTTATAATTTCTAGAAGGTACAAAAGTCACAAATCAATCCCTTTTAATTATACCCATTGTGCACTTTGCTCCAAAATCAGTTGTACAATTTACTCCGGAATTAATTGTACAGTATAGTCCGGAATATTAATGCTTCCACCATATCAGTCACATCTTGCCAGGTGTCTGACTGTACACGTATAGAACACACGAATTCAGTCAAATCGACAAACTCCTGAGGCATGACACCCGCATCCGCTTCACATCTCAATTACAACGATTTCAGTTTCTCTTTCACATCCTTTCAGACTCAGGACTTTCGACATATAAATTTATACCTACTTTTTAAAATTACCCCCCCCGCTGTTAATAAATTAACAATAATGTTTGTAATTAACTGAATAAGTGGCGTTTGTAAAGGGGGCAGGGAGCAAGGAGCCGAGGGCTCAGAGCACAGGGCTCACGAAGCAAAGCGGAGTCCCGAGAATCGGGAGGGCAAAGGGCGAAGGGCACAGAGCAGAGGGCAGGGGGCAGAGGGCGAAGAGCTTATTAATAAGATGTTTTTTTTCCGGTCCAAAGCCCCCTCAACCTGCTTCTTTTTCCTGCCCTTCTCTTTCTAATAATTATTTGTTAACTATGTCATTCAAAGGCTGTATAAATCTGTATATCAATCTTTTGTTGTCAGTAATTATATCTGCCGTACCGGTCATCTCACTGATAAAACTGATATCGATCCCATAAGATGAACGCATACCATTGAGTGGATCGATCTCGGCAATATATCCATCTTCAGTTGGTACCATGGAAATGGTACGTATCCTTCCTTTAATTACTCCAAACTCCATGTACGGAAATCCCGACAGTTTTATATTGACTTCCTGTCCCGGGCGAACTCTGCCCAGTCCCATTGGCGGTACAATGGCACGGACAATTATCCTGCTGGGGTCGTCCGGTATTACTGTGGCAAATATTTCTCCTGCTCTGATCACCTGGTTGATATTCCAGAAAACCGTAAATGTTATCTTGCCATCGACAGGACTGGAAATAAGATACTTGTCCTGCCATTGACCTAAAGTGACCTGAAGTAACTGAAGAGATTCCGATATATCGGAGTTATAACTGTCGGTTTCATTCTCCAACTGGTTCATGAGATCAAGCCGTGATTCCTTCAACTTCAGAAGCGAGGACTCGTTGTTTTTTACCGATGACCTGAGAACGCTGAACGATACCTGCTTCTGTATCAGGGCTTGTTTCGATTTTTCCAATTGATTAAGAGATATTGAATTATTGTCTTTTACAAATAATCCCGAATCGCGACTAAAACTTTTAAATGAAAGCCTGAGATCCTCCTCAGACAGTTTAAGCTGGTTATTCTGCTCGGCAATATACTCTTCCTGACGCTTGATCTGTTTCTGCAGGATATCCAGCTTCGAAGGAATATATGCCTTGCTGAGGTAATCACTGAATTGACTGTGAAGTGTTGTGAATTTAAGGAAGCTTCCCTGCATCTCTCCGAGTGCTAAATTCTGAGGTGGTGTTAAACTATTAACAATCCCCTGCCACTCTTCAGGATTTCCAACTGAATCGAGGAACGAAGCAAGCCTTTTCACATCCTCCCATTCTGCCTGATTACCAATCAGTGCGAGTGGTTGACCGACTGAAACATTTTCCTCGTTTTTTACAAAAAGGCGGGTTATTGTTCCTCCCGACTTTGCTAAAAGCGATGCCGGTGAATTATAAGTGGTCAGAGTTACGGGAGCAGCTACAATATCGGGATAGCTTATGTACCAGCTTACAGCAAGGATTGCAAGTATAATGGCAAAAAACAGGAACAATCCCCATTTCAGGAACCTTCCCGGGATTCCGGACATTACCTCCTGCATTTCAGGGCTCCGGATTTCGTGTTTGTTGATTTCAGACATACTCACCCCTAAATCCCCCAGGGGGGACTTGTATTTCTACCAGACTAAAAGCCCCCCTTGGGGGGTTGGGGGGTCAACCCCCAAGTTCCAGCTGATCCTTTACCAAATTAAAATATGCTCCTTTCTTTTCTACGAGCTCTCTATGTGTTCCTGTTTCAACTATCTCACCTTTTTCGAGGACAACGATTTGGTCGGCATTCTTTACAGTGCTTAGACGGTGTGCCACAATAACAACAGTTTTTCCATTAAAGAAGCTGCCAAGATTCTCCATAATAGTCTTTTCATTTTTTGCATCGAGGGCATTTGTCGCTTCGTCGAAGAAGATAAAATCAGGATCTTTATATACTGCCCGTGCAATTAACAGCCTCTGCTTTTGTCCGGTGCTTAGCCCATGGCCATCGTTGCCAATCTTTGTATTATAACCAAGAGGAAGGCTCTCTACAAACTCCTTTATGTTTGCAGTTTCCGTTGCCCTGTCGATTTTTTCCCTGTCAGGGATCTCATCAATAAGCCCGATATTGCCTGCAATGGTATCGGAAAAAATAAAACCCTCCTGCATGACCACACCACATCGTTTACGCCATTCTGACTGGCTGTAACGATTAAGGGAGGCGCCGCCCAAAAGGATATCGCCCTTAACAGGATCATAAAAGCCAAGCAAAAGTTTAATAAGAGTTGTCTTGCCACTACCGCTTATCCCGACAATTGCTGTAACCTTTTTTGCCGGGATGTTCAGAGAAACGCTATTTAGTACCTTTTCTGAATGAGGACCTTCATACTGGAAAAGAAGATTTCTGATATCTATATCTTTATCAGAGGGGATATCCCGGATCTTTTCGTCTTCAGGCTTTTCCTCATCCTCTTTATTGTGGATCTCTCCAAGTCTTTCGAGGCTTATTCTTGCATCCTGTGCTGCCTGGGTGAAACCTATGAACTGTTGTATCGGGGCATTAAGCTGACCAATTATATATTGCACGGCCATCATCATACCGAGAGTCATTTCCCCTTGGATAACAGCCCGGGCAGAAAGGAATGATATAAATATATCTTTGGTCTGGTTGATGAGTACCGCTCCAAGCTGCTGATTCTGGTTGAGAATCATGCTCTTGATGCTAACCTTAAAAAGCTTAATCTGTATCCTTTCCCATTCCCATCTCTTTTGTTTCTCACAACTGTTAAGCTTTATCTCCTGCATGCCTGTTACAAGCTGTACGATATTACTCTGGTTTGCAGCGCTCTGCTGGAACCGCTTATAATCAAGCTCTCTCCTTCGTTTCAGGAAGAGGACAACCCAGGTTATATATAAGGCGCTGCCAAGCAGGAAGATGCCGAGTATGCCAAGGTTATATGTAGCCATTATAATAATGTACATAACCAGTGTTATAATAGCGAAGATTATACTTATCAGCGAATCGGTAAGAAAGGATTTTATACGGTTATGGTCGCCGATCCTCTGTATAATATCACCGATAAGTTTCACATCAAAAAAAGAAATCGGCAATTTCATCAGTTTTATCAGGAAGTCGGAGATAAGAGAAATACTAACCCTGCTGGTAACGTGAAGGCTTATCCAGTTTCGAAGAAGTCCGTTTGCTGTCTGGCTGAGAGTAAGTATCAACTGTGCAACTAGTACCATAACAACGAAGGCTATATTGCTATTACCGATACCGGTATCTACAAGAGATTGTGTAAGAAACGGGAATATCAGGCTTATTATGCTGGCAGTAAGCATACCGAGCATAAGCTGAAGAATGTATTTTGTGTATGGACGAATATAATTGAGCAAGTACAAGAAACTAAGCTTACTCTTTTCTTCATCCTCCTGGCGGTAAAATTCCGGTGTAGGTTCCAGAAGCAAGGCAGTACCTTCCTGTACGCCGTCAGATTTGGTACTGTACCAGCATTTACAAAATTCGCCTTTCGTGTATTTTAAAAGTCCTGTGGCTGGATCTGCTACATAAATATAAGAATCTGTTTTTCCATTTTTCTGCTCTGTACTCTGTGTATTGTGCCCTGAGCCCTCCGCTCCCTGCTCCCTGCTCCCCGCTCTAAGCCTTCTTCTTTTCCTGATATCGTAAACCACCACGAAATGTCGCTGGTTCCAATGAACAATACAGGGAAGTGGCACCTCATCGCGGAGCTGTTCCCATGTAAGGCGGTAGCCGCGGGTGCGGAAGCCGATGCTTTCAGCTGCATCGCTTATGCCAAGCATGGAAACGCCTGAACGGGTAAGAAAGGCTTTTGAACGCAGTGATTGTAACGTATAAGATTTCCCATAGAACTTAGCCACCATACGGAGACATGATGGACCGCAGTCCATAGAGTCTGACTGCTTATAAAAGGTGAATCCTGACATTCTTATTTTTTAAGACGGACGAGAACCAAAACGGGATTGTCTGTTTCCTTAAGGCTTGCAGCCAGTTTTTCAAGCTCTTTTTTCTTTTCAGGGTATTTGATTTCTAGGTTTGAGGTTTTGTTCAAATGTCCTTTCAGTTTTAATGGATCTATCCAACCTATCAGGTATTCGTTCCGGTCTGAGTAATAACTTTCTGGCTGAAAAGGCAATCCTCCATCCAGATTATTTTCGATACCTCCAATTAATTCAGTGCCTCCCTGTCCAGCAACGTAATTAAAATCAATTGATGATGACTCGCCCGTGCGTTTATCTACGAGTTTTAATTTTGGAATGTGATAGAAATAGTGTATAACCAGATAATCATTTGTCTCAAATATTTGATAAGGAGTCATATAATTCTGGAACTTAGCATGATCATACTGAGATGGCGGAACCCGGAAATCACCTTTTTTAAATAAAAAGGATACGGAATAGCTCATGTCAGGAAGAACAGAATAAACTGTGTCATTATATATATTCCAGTATAAGATCCGCTTGTTGCATTTTATAAGCCCCCCATGCATACCAAGTCTTGATTTAAAAGCAGGCAAAGGATTCATTTTCTCTTTAATCACCTTCCCAAGCGTATCGGTAAAAATCCAGTTATATTTTGCCCTACCGAACTTAATCTCCTCCGATATCAATAAATTATCTTCAACTAACTCAATCTCGTCAAAGTAAGCTGAATACCCGGCTAAAGAGATATTCTTTAGAAAAGTTCCGTTTTGATTGTAAACAAAGATGTTATTTTTAGAATCAAGCACATAGACAACACCTTTTTTTTCATTTACGGCAAATGATTTGCCAATCTGGAATTCACCTGGCCCCCGACCAATTCTTCCAATAATTCTTGGATTTTTTCCATTTCTATCGTACCTGATGATGCCTATATCCTTTTCTTTAATATAAATCGAGTTTCCGATAAATTTAATATTCCTTATTTTCCCAATTGTCAATTCATTATCTAACCCAACATAAGTTATATCCTCTGCCAGATCTGACAAGAAAATTTTTTGTTTATCATTCTTTAAAGGATCAAACTCAAAACAACTTTTTTTTGATGACTGGCAGGAAAGAATTATAACTATAAATGCAATGATACTTCTAATATACATAAGTTTCACGGTAATAATTTCTTAATATTGTATGAAGTAGTGAGGTTAATGAGGCTGGAGTTTTTTTCTTCCAGCCTCTACCTTTAAGATATACAAAAACTAATAAACCTAAAAACCAGAAATGAAATGTATTATGCCCTTTTTATTAACAAGACCAAACACCATAGCCAGTCGGATCAAGATCTTCACACAGGCTATAGCACATTTACTGATCAGTCGCTGCTATTGCTCCCATACAAATAATGCCGTATAGACCATAACACATGCAACAAGCTCCCTGACCTACATTACCGCCATTTAAGGCCATCAATTCATCGCTACTCATCAATCTGTCAGGATTGATGAGTAATTTATTAAGGTTTTTCATATTTCATTCAAGATTTATTTTAATTACTTCTATTTCCTGTTTTATCCTTTCACAGGTCTTAACCGTAGTTAAGTAAATTTATTACCTTCGCATGGGTACACCCCCTTTCTGTTTTAGAAAGGCGCAGGCCTGCACTGACCAAAGTGTCAGTGGCAGAGGGCGGAGGGCGGAGGGCAAAGGGCACAGAGATGAGGGCAGGGGGCAGAGGGCGAAGAGCTTCTTAATAAGATGTTTTGTTCCCAGTCCAAAGCTCCCGGAATCCTGCTTAATAACTGCCAACCCTTCTCTTTCAGGTTATTAAACTGTAATCATCTTTGGATTTCCAACTCCTTTTTATTTATATATTTTAAAATATGCCTAATATCATCCAGTGTATATTGTCTTGGCAGCTGAAATCCATTATTAAAGAACGTAGGTGTGCCAACATTAAGATTATTTTACCAAAATCAATACAGGATTTGAATATTCAGATATTCGTTTTCTTAAATTCATGAGCTGTCCCGGGATTGTACCTCTTTTAGAATTTAATCCTTCGGAAAGCTTTTTGTCTATAGCCCTGATTAATTCAAGAGATTCAGCGTAATCGGTACAAATAAAGTCATTAAAAATAAACTTAGGCCAGAAGGATATGACACAATTCAGATCATCCGTAAATCCATTCTTATTTAAAAACAAGGTTTCTCCAGTTATCTTGTTAAAAAGAAAATGTATGGAAGATCCTGACAATCCTCTGCCTATTTCTATAAAAAGATATTTACCATTTTCTCTTAATGCTTTTATATAAAGCATATCCTTCAATATGGAACTGATCATTTCTTTATTTCCTGGAGAAATGATCGGATCCGGGTCCATTTTCCATTCCCCAAGATCAAATATCGCGTAAGGCAGCAACTTATCGCCCTTTACAAAAAATAATGTATCTATACCAAACTCTAGCATATGAGGTAATCCTTCAAATAAATAAAGTGGTGTATCGCCAACAATAAGTCCGGGACTACTTCTTCTTATAAGATGGTTCCGAAAAGAATTAACCTGATTTCCTTCTTTATTCGTAATGATCCAACTCATTAAGTAATTTGAATTTTGTCCGGGAATATTAAATAAATGGTATATATATTTATCACGATCGATATACAGGATCTGAGATGGTCGGGTTGACATTTTATATGATTTTATAAAATGCCCGTCCATGCCAAACACCATCCTTTTATCAGGTGAAAGAATATGAACTTCATTATCCTGCTTATCAATGCAGAAATCTATTACTGAAAGGTACTCCTGCGGACCTCTTCCGTACGAACCGATTTGTCTTATAAACTTTCCATATTTGTCGAATTGGAGGAGTCGGTCAATTTCACTTAGAAAAATGTAAGAATCTGTCAACTCAATATCTCTGATTTCATTTATTAAACTCTCAGAAGTAGTTTCCAGTGGAATAAATTCTATTGTACTCCCGAGACTACTAAGTTTTTTCTCATCTGTCTTTTCATTACCCTTAATATCAATATAATAGGGGACTCCTAATTGAGCGGTGGCAGCTAAAGAAAAAAAACAAAGAGGAAACATTAAAATTCTATAAAACTTAAGTAATTCCGATTTTGTTGAACCCATCTGTATGACCATAAAAAAGTGTTAATAAATTGGGGATTTTGGTTAATGTAAGGCTGATTATCCAAAATCAGCCTTACAGAATTCATTTCGTTTAAGTGATGCACATAAAGTTATGCATAACTATATTATACATTCCCAAACACCATAACCTGTTCCAAATGCATAAAAGCAAAGGCTGTTGCAGTTGCCCGGATTAGCACCAAGCATGTAACCAAGTGGTGTACCGTTCCATTCTTTACAGAGGCAACAGGGTTCTTCTTCTACTGATTGGCCACCACCTCTGAGAGTTTTAAGTTCCTCTGAATTAAGAATATTTTTTTTATTAATAAAAAATTTATTATTTTTCATTTTATCATCTTTTACATGGAATCTAAACCAATGTTCCCTGTTGCATACGCCGGTTAATCTGACCACATTCCGCCGGAGTAAATTGACCACATCGAAGTTGGTCCTTTAAAAAGAGCTTTCTCACAGTAAAAAGTGGTTAAACAAATTTATCTTTTTTAATTCATTATTTCTATATCTTTTTGTCTGTCCTTTGTTTTTCTTAGAGACTCGCCTATTAGATCAACCCTGTGGGCATCATGAACGATTCTGTCAAGGATGGCATCAGCGATAGTTTTCTCCCCGATCACATCATGCCAGCAATTTACCGGAAGCTGCGATGTAATTATCATAGAGGCTTTCTTATGACGGTCTTCAACTATCTCCATCAGAGCTGACCGGTTCTGATTATCTATTGGCAGAAGACCGAAGTCATCGATAATGAGTAGATCCTGTCTTTCTATTTTTGATATTTCTCTCAGGTACGATCCGTCAGCTTTGCCCATTTTGAGCCTTGAGAAGAGTTTGCCCAGGTTTGCATAATAGACCTTGTAACCTATTGTACAAGCCTGATGGCCAAGTGCTGTTGCAATATAACTTTTCCCGATCCCGGTGCTTCCTGTGATAATAATGTTCTCATGTTTTTTAATAAAATTGCATTCAGCAAAACGCATTATCTGGTTGCGGTCAAGATTGCGCTGTGCCTTGTAATCTATACTTTCAATGCATGACTGGTAGCGGAACCTGGCATTGCGCAGTCTCCTTTCAATGTTTCGGTTCATGCGGTCATCCCATTCTGCTTCGACAAGCATGGTTATCAGCTCATCAGCTGACAGATGCAACAGTTTGTCATTCGCAAGACTGCTTTCATACGCTCTCGCCATGCCAAGCAGCCTTAACTTCTTTATTTTCTCAAGTGTTTCTTGTGTCATTTGTTTCTATTTATTGATTATTGATAATAATTCCCCCCTCTGATATTTTCATGCGATGGCATCTCTGTCATCAGCTCATCATAAGTGAGCATGTCATATTTGTTTTCAAGGATTGATTTAACAGCCTGGTACGAGTAATTTTCATATTCTATGGCCCTTTTGCAGGCATTTATTAGTCTTTCCCTGCCAACCTTCCGCTCCAGGCCTAAAATGCCCTGGCAGGCCTTGTATGCCTGCTCAGGATGTGCCTTGCTTTCCATCAGGGATATAATAAATGATCTGACAGTACTGTCGATACTCTCCGCCCATTTAATAAACCGCTCCGGATTCCACTCAGCAAGGTACTTGTGGGTGCTGGCAAGATGATTCGCATTTGTAGTGTAACCATAAGGCTTCCGGTCTCTTTTATGAGAGGCAATGGCTACATAATTATAGAAGATCTCCACATGTGTTGATGTGTACATTGCTTTCACTTTCTTACCAATGTATTGATAAGGGACACTGTAATAATGCTTATCCTCTTTAAGACATATGTGCCCGTTTACAGCAACTGTCGAGTATTGCTGATGCTTGAACTCATATGCAAGTGTTGGAAGCGGATTAAGTGCCGGCCGTTCTACTTCTTCAAAAAGATCCCTACGACTGTATGGACGGTTTGTGAGTCTTATATTATTATGTAATTCCACGATCTGCATAATTGCCTCATTCAACTCTTCAAGGCTGTAAAAGACTTTCCTGTCCAGGACTGAGTAAATCCGCTGGTATGCTATCCTGACTCCTCCCTCAACAAGCGATTTATCTTTGGGCTTATAAGCACGTGCCGGAAGGATCGTTGTGTTGTAATGAAGTGCAAAGTTTTCAAAAGCCTGGTTGAGTGTTGGCTCATAAAGAGAACTTTTTGTTACAGCGCTCCTTAGGTTATCCGGCACTATTGCCCTCGGAACTCCGCCATAATAAATCAGTGCATGTTCACAACAGGTAATCAGATCTTCTTTACACTGGCTGAGGACTGCCTCTATATATGTAAACTGGCTGGCTCCAAGAACCGATATAAAAACCTCCACATCGATCATCTCGCCGGTCTCCCTATTTATAATATGAAGCTTCTCTCCGGCGAAGTCAATAAACATTTTATCCCCCGCAATGTGTTCGATGTGCATTACCGGTTTGCTTCGTCTTAACCACTGCCGGTAATGATGTTTGAACTGCGATAATTTGTAACCATCCGGATGGATGGCAATATACCTCTCCCAAAGTAGTTGTCGTGTTATCCCTCTTCTTTTGAGCTCTTTTTCTATTATTGGAAAGAAAATCTCCAGCGCTTTATATTTGTCTGGAGGCTCCACCTGCAGGTTTTCTTCAAAGACCTGGGCAAGCTCATGGTCACTGAACATCTCTATATCATGAAGTGTCAGTCCGAGACGCTGATATATTTTAAGGTATTTTTTTAAGGTGTTGCGGGACACACCCGTCAACTCGCTGATCTTTAATTTTTTCTCACCCTTGGCGTAAAGTCTTAAAATCTGTCTTAGTTTACTCATGTTTGTCTTTGTATTGGCCATAATCCAGCTGTTTAGTAATAGAAAAACAGCAAAGATCACAGCTTACTTTTTAAACACGAGAAAGACTCTTTTTTGGTGGTCAGTTTGCTCCGGCGAGGGGTGGTCAATTTGGTCCGGCGCAGGGTGGTCAGTTTACTCCGGCCTCAAGTGGTCAATTTGACCGTTTTTTGCACAATCCACCCGGAACCTAAAAATTCAGGGACTGTTTCAGGTACTTTTCCGTTAGGATTGAATATTGGGTCAGGGGTGAAAAAGCTGATCTGATTCTAAAATCCGCATTTATTGTAAAAAAGAGCGGTCCTCTCAGAGCAAGGTCCTTCAATGAGCTGGTTTCATCGATCAAAAAAAGTCTGGCGGGTACCTTTCTTGAAAGAAGGAAGAATGATCTCTTATTTTCATAGAGTCCAAGTACAATTAAATTATTTGT
>JGI20214J51088_10000473_pt1 | contig 28285 bp, 20 predicted proteins | sample WetSurMetagenome_FD_51088 | JGI IMG/M metagenome (IMG submission 51088) | reverse complement strand
AAATCATGTACCCGGACACCCACACTTGCACGCTTTATAAATCCTGCACCGTGATAGATTCCTGCTTCCGAGACAGTTTGTACCGCGACACTGCGCCAGTGCTCGCAACAAAAATTCTGTACCGTGATAGTATTCTGGCTCCGATCAACCTTGTACCCCGACACTCGAAATACTCAATAAAATTTGTACCCGGATGGCAAAAACTGCGCCGTACCCTCCTTGCACCGTGACAGCCTTCTGGCTAAAGCATCAGGGTTCTAACCGGTGCTCGCGTCGGGTAACGCTTACTGAACCCTACCGCCGGGCCGTTAGCTGCAAGGCAAATTTGCTCCAAACGCTCATTCTACCTGGACTTCCGACGCGCGCGCAAGAGTTTTGAAGCCCTTCCCTGCAACCGTCCCATCGCTTCAAAACACATGCTTTTTTGCCTGCCCGGACTCCGCCATCATGACAACTTCATCATACCATGACAAATACTCTCCGTTTATCGGGACTTTACCATCTGGACAACTTTAACATAACATGACAACTCCTGCCCGCTTACTTGGACTATGCCATCTTGACAACTTTATCATATTATAACAAATTTTAAATGCCGATCTACAAGGTTGACAGGTAACTTCCAATACTATGAAAATAATAGAAAGCCAGCTTTTAGTACATGTCCCAACGTATTTTTATAATTTAATCTTTTTACTTTAAAATATATTAACATTTTGAATAAGTTTTATTAAATTGTCCTTTCATCTGGCTCAAAATCATTGTCAATAATTTTTAATTAAAGTATATGTATGAAAATCTTAATTTCTAGAAGAGTTCCACAATCGTTTTTACTTTTTCACTTACTTACTTTCTTTCTAATAAACAATCAAATTGGTTTTTCTCAAGACTCATTTAGAAGACATTTTATTATAGCTTTTGACATTTCAAATAACTTTAAGAGTTCTTTAGAAGCAAACCCTCGTTTTCAAAGAGATTTAGAAGATCTATTTGGGAACTTAAGAGTAGGAAATCCAAATGGAAATTTCAACTATTTATCTTCTGAAAGACAGTCGAATAAACAGTTTTTTGATCCAATTAAAGATGAAATATCTTTTTTTCAGTTTGGCATACCAAAAAATGGTACAGAATCATTAAGAATATCTACGAAACAAGATAGTACTCAAACATTAAGTGATTTTTCAAATGCTTACATAAGAAACACAAATATCTCGTGGTCAACATACCTAAAAGAAAAGGGCCCAAGTATTATTGGTTATATGTTTAATACTTTTAATGCTCCATCTGATCTTGCAATAATTTCGATCCCCAATCTTATATATCCTCTCATTCTGGACAAGATCGATTATAAAATACCTGCTGAAGAATATATTTTAATTGTATTATCAACTCGGCCTCCATTGGGGTTTACTAGTAATGATTTAAGTGATCTTAATGTATTATATCAAGGAGCTCTACTGCCTATTGCAAAAACTAGTCAATCTGTCGAGTACATTAAAAATCGCATAAATAAAATCACCAATTACTTCGAAAAAACTGATTATTTTAATTTTTCTTATAAGAGTTCAAACGATAAAATAAATTCATCAATTGGAATTTTTGGATATTTCTTAACTCCCATAAGATTAACGCCAGCTACTATTACTAATGCAATTTCAGTAAGTGAAGGAATAAAACTCTCACAATATGGTTACAAGAATGATGAATTCAAGTTTTCCACTCTCAAAATAAATTTTCCAAAAAATATTTTTATCAGACCTACATCATGTTTCTTAACAATCTCTACTGAAGGAAATAAAGAATTACCAATATTTAATGGCGTTGTAGCTTCTTTGGATAATAGTGGAAAATGGACTTCAAATTATTCAAAAAAACGTAGATTATTGATATTTAAAAAATCTAATTCGTTTTACAATTTAAACGGTTTAAAAATTACACTTCCAGGCATTAATTCTAAAGAATCATCCAATAATTTAAAATTAAATTTTGAATTTTTAACGGAGTACAATCCAGATGGTTTAAAACCAATTAATTATATATTCTTCACAGAATCAACTATTCAGAAGGAGAATATATTTTTCATAAGTTCCACCACACACAATCTGTTTTATTTCATTATTCCTATTTCAATTTCACTACTGATATTTCTCTTTATAATTCTATATGGTAGGCCTAAAGGTTTCACCTTTTCGGTAAAAGGATATCTTGATTCTATTATCATAGTTGATCATAAAAAATTTGGCAAATTACATACACCCTATACATTTTGGAATGATTTGGAGGATAAAATAGTTGTCGATGGTGAGGTAAAGTATTATTCACCTAAATACCTTTTTAATTGGAATCCTAAAATAATCTTAACAATTCAGGAAACTTCAATCCCTGAAGGCTTTAGTATATTCCTTAAACAGGATAACAAGTCGAACACTATAAAAGAATTTACAAAGGGTAATTCAATGGTTATTAAGAAAAATCAACAGAATGATTTATTTTTCATAATAGGGTTAAGACAAAATGATATTAATTTGAAACTGGCAGAACCTCAATACATTAAGTTAAAAATAAATGCGAAATTAAGAAAGTCCCTAATATTCATAAAGTCTGAATTCATTGAAACTATTGACTATAATTTTCATATCGGTAATGATTTAGGTGATTTATGGATTGGTCTTGACCCCGGGACAACAGGCTCTTGTATTACAACAGGAAATCAGGCAGATAATATTATCATCTGTGAGGATAAATTTAAAAATAAGGTTATTGACTCAAAATTGATATTTGAAATATCTGAAAATTACATTCCTTCTAATGGGGAAATTCCTGAATCATTATACAAATTTGGAACTAATGCTAGAACAAAATTTGGTTCTGAAGGGGTGGAATCTTTTCAATCAATAAAAAAATTGCTTGGATATAAAGATGTAAAAGAAATTCACTTTAATAACAATAATAAGTTGAATCTAACAGGGAAAGATCTTTCTGGTTTACTAGTAAAAAGTCTTTACAAAGAACTTTATTCCTTTATTGAACGCATCAACCAACCAGCATATCTTGAGTCAGGTGTATTTAATCCAAAACGTGCAGTTATTGCAATACCAAATAACTTTACTTTAAGCAAGATCCAGGATATTATAGATTGTACTAATCAGTTGAAACAATTTAAGGAAATAAGGTATATATATGAAGCGGAAGCTGTTTTGTTTTATTACATGAGCCATTACAGCAGATTTAATAATGGAAGAACCACATTTCAACATGAAAACATTCTCGTTTTTGATATGGGTGGTGCTACCATAAATGCAACCGTCGTTAGTGCAGCAAAAATATTTGAAAAACAAAAACCTATTTACGATATTGATTTTCTAGGCAAGATAGGTTATGGAATTGGTGGGGATACAATTGATTATTGTATAATAAAGTTTATTAAAGAATTTTCAAATGAGTATCCTGATTTTAAAAGCTTGGTATTTAGTGCTGATAAAAAAGAACAATTAGCTAAAACTGCATCCTTAATAAAAATGCAGATTGTAAATTATTTTGAAAAAGGATACGATGCATTAATTACAACCACACAATTGAAAGACTATTTAAAAGTCTCTTTAGGAAAAGTTATTGAAATTTCCGACGAAAGTTCTTTTTATCAATTTTTCAAAAAAGACAGCAAGGGCAATTACCGCTTATTTAATCACCCTATCTTTCAAAGTTTGATATACAATAATGTAAAAGATGCGGTTCATGAAGTAGTAGAATTATCAGATAATTGTAAAATTGATAAAGTAATATTTTCAGGAAGAAGTACATTTTTCCCTTATATAAAGGAAACTGTTGAAACCCAATTAAAAACGGAAAAAAGCTACGCTGAAATCATTGAACTCCAGATTGAAGAATCTAAAACTGCTGTAGCTCATGGTGCATGCTGGTATGGTATTAACAAGAATTCTATTCGACTAAATAATCTTAAAACTAATGCTTCATTTGGTATTAAGAAAACACTGTCAAGTGACACACGAAATATAGAATTTATTGAACTCGTTAAAATGGGCTATCCTTTTGACTCAAATGTTGAAGGTATTGATTTAGTTAGGGGGAATGTCTTATTAAATGATGACTTCTCTTTTGATGGCGCGAAAGCAAATTTCTACCAAATAATGGGTAAAAATGCTGGCAAAATATTATCTGATAACTCAAAGCATAAATTTTCTAAAATAGCAAGTATTAGACTACCACAAGCTGTTACAGCATTACAAATCACAGTTTGTGAAAATGATGAAGTTGAATGCAAAGTAAAACTATCCTCAGATAAGATAATCTCTGAAAAAGGGGTTGTTTCTGACCAGGAAATTAATGACGCAAACGAAGAACATTATACCTGGATAATAAATTGATTAACCTATTCCCAAAATAATTGCAAAAGAAAATGAAAATGAAAATAATTATAATCTCGACCCTTTTCGTAGCACTGTCAAGTTATTGTTTTTCACAGAACTATGTTCAAATAAAAGAAGATTTTGAAATTAATGGAAATAAAATTTTTAAAGGAGAAATATTTGCTCTACTAACAAATAACAAAATTCTATTTGGAAAGGATGAATTTGCTATTGATAGGAATAAATTTGAGGTCATAGGGTTAGATCCAAAGGATTTTCCTCTTTCTAACATTATATATATCAAAAATATAAATGAAAAATATTATCAAATTGATATATCAAAATATTTTAACAATTCTGATAGTATTTTGCTAATTAAAAATGATAATAACTTACTTCCTCTGAATTTGAATACAAGTAATAATGTTAGTATTTCGGATTGCGGTTACATATTTCGAATTATAATTCCGAATAAGCCAAGCATAGTCTATTATAGCGGTGATATACCTAAGGCACAAATTATAGATAATGACCCTGTTAAATCAGAATTACCTAATAAATCACCAAGCTTTTTTGGCAATTTCTCTTGGTGGAAATATGTTTTAATATCCATACTAACTTTTGCAATTTTTATCTTATTCAAATTTCTGTTCAGTAGAATCTCTAAATTGTCTAAAAAAGAAGCAAAATATGAAATTTACGCTGGAGGGAAATTATCTGATTTTGCACATAAGCATGATATTGAAATAGACGACCTAGTAAAACTCAATAAATCTATACTCAAAGGATATTTAAAGTTGAATGATGAGGAAAAAAGAAAGTTTCAGGAAAGAATTAAAAATGGTAAATTAATAGTTGGCTATAGTCCTAAGATTTATAATGTCCAACCAAAATCTAGTTTACCTACAGAGAGTAACCTAGAGATTAATCCCGAACTACTACACCATTTAGTCACAATGGAAAACAAAATAATAAATAAAATTGAAACCCTTGTATCTAACAAAGAAGCATCTCAAAAAATCGAAATTCAACAAAAGGACATAGAGTTGTTAAATAACAAGCTTCTGCAAAACAGTAAAGAAAAGGAGAACCTTTTAGGTGATTATAATTCTATTCAAAATGAGTTACAACAAGCTAAAAATGAAAAATTTCAATTAGAAACACAGGTTGAAAGATATACAGAAAAAGTACTATTTGTGGATTTCCTTGAACCCGTTGCAGTAATCGCTTCAGAATATTTTACAATTGGAATGCAAGGCTATCAGAAAGCTCTTGAATTTTATAATAAAATTAGCATTAGCGAGAATGAACATTCTTTAATAATTGCACAGCTTCTTTTGAAGTTCCAATCAAATATTCCTACCAAGGTTGGCAATTGGGAACAAATCATTAATGAAATCAAGAAAAATAAGACAACTTCAAATTCTGAACTTATAATCAGTTTTAAACAAATTCAAAACGATGCTGAAAAATCAAACGAGTTTAAACGAATTCTATTTAAGGAAGTATTCGGAGTATTTTCAAGCAATCTCTTAATTCTAGCCGAAGAATTAAGTAACCTCTCAAAATTTACCGGTTCGACTAGTGCTCTAATACGAGAAGTAGAATTGTATTTTCAAAATTTCAGCAAAGAGTTGCAAAACAAAACAAAAACACTGGGTTTCGGATTAAACTATGTACCTTTATTTGAAAACTATGAAAACTACGCAGCATATACAAAACTTGCTAATCAAATCTGTAGTTTCCCATATAGAAATATTCAGCATCTTGAAAAGGATACTGTACTTGAAATAATTAGTTATGGTTTTGACAATGATGAAACAAAAGTAATTTTAGCTTAATTATGGAAGATCTTCTTAGAAGTTTTGGGTATTACATAAAAGCAGCAGAAATCAATTCTTTTGAATTCTGGATATACCCAATTGGTACATTAGTGTTCATTTGGTTACTTACTTTAATAGGTCTAAAAATATTATCAAAAGGGAAAAAGCTCAAGACAGTTTTTATTATACATAATTTCTGGATTTGCAACTCAATCCTGATTGGGACAATTATCATAGGTCTTATATGTTATAGATGGTCGATAAATTATTTTTCATATAGACCCATTCAACTGTCATTGTTGTTAAGCCTGTTTATTGCATTACTAATTCCTTTGATAAGCCTTTTTTCATTACGTCGTTTCTTTACAAATGAAGATTTAAAAGAAATTGCAAGTCAACCTAAAACACAAAATCAACTGGAAGAAACAATTACTCACTCGAAAAAAATCTTTAAGAAAACCAAACTGTTATATTTAGTTCTTCTTATTGGATTTATTTTCTTACTATTCTCGTTGCAAAAAGGTAAAAACTTAATATCAATCGTGTTTGATAATTCTGGTAGTATGGAAAGAAAGAATGCAATTGAAGCCCTTTCTGAAACATTTGATAATTTGGATAAAAACAATGAAATTATCCTTACAACACTTGATGGATTAGGTGAGAATTCCAGTGGTGCAAAGAGCTCTCTGAATGAGATACTAGGAATAGATGACTATAACAAATTACAAGGAGGGAATGTTGTTTCTTTTACTGATCCAATCTCAGCTAAGAATGGTCTTAACCAGATCACAAATCAATGTTGGGGTTCCCCTATTTGTGAATCAATTTGGAAATCATTTCTTTTTATTAAGGATGTAAAAGCAAATAATTCATACAATAACAGACTGTTAATTATTATAACTGATGGAGATGATAATATTGGGAACACAATACTTATAAACAAATTCTTTTTTGATGATGAAACTTTCGTCTCCATATTTCCAACTGAAAAGGTTTTTCTGATTGATTATTCAGATGGAAAAACGAATCCATTGTTGCAGAGGTTCAGTGATTCTGGCTGTGAAAGTTACATTGTTACTAATAACAAACTGGATTACAATGAGGCCCTGGATAGTGCTCTTAAATCATTTAAAAATAATTGGTACTTGATCTACTGGGTAATAATTATTACAGTATTAATGTCCATAATAGCTCTTTTAGTTGAACCAAAAAAAATAATTTAAATATGAAACTAAACTATACCATAATATTTTTAATTCTGCTCACTTTCCAGTTGAACGGACAGGAGAATGTATTTGTTCTTATTGATGTTTCAAAATCAGGTGCTAGGCTTTATAAGGAAATTGAAGGGGAAAATTTAATCTTAGACATCGTATCGGCAGGTTATTCCAATAGTAAATATCCCGAATGGAAAGTGCTAGATGAGACAATCTCTGATATTAATATCAAAAAGATAATTGCTGGGAACGGAGCTTCTTTAATAAGCAATAATTCTATTGTGGGCCTTATAGAAATTGGTGACTATAATCGACATTTAGAAAAAAAATCTTTCAGCCGAATTAGTAGCTCTAATAGTTATTCAGATTTTATTAAGGATAATTATCCTAAAGATGTTTGGAAAGACAATAATACAATTATTGATTTACCAGTGGCATGGCTGGCAAGCTTCTTAAAATCTCAGAATTTAAAGGAATATTATTTGTTTATATTATCAGATGAGCAGCAAGATAAAGGAAATCCTGGAAGCAAAATTCAGTTTAGTCAGGAGGATAATAAATTGATTGCGGATTACGGCAAGGGAAGTAGAAAACCAGAGAAAATTTGCACATTGAATGCAAATTTAAGTAATGCTGGAATGTTTCTTACTATTTGGAAAATTGATTTATCTAGCAATCCAATACCTCCAAATAATAATACTGGTATTATTATACCCCCTCCGGAAACCTGTATCATTGAATTAACTTCACTCAAAGGAGGTACTAGTACTAACCCGATAGAAGTAAAAGGAAAGCAGATTACAATAAGTTGGTTTTGCAAGAATGCACCGGATGGTGCTCAATATAAAATTAGATTTAGCCCAGTTGACAATCAGAACCAGAAAGCACAATCCTTTACATCTTCTGGGAATAGTTACAATATAGCAAACATTTTAGATGGCAAATGGAGAATTTCAATAACTCCAGGAAGCGATAATTTTGTTGCAACTTCTGCTAATACAATTATTAATGTTAATACTGGTGGTAACCTATGGTTTATCTGGCTGCTTCTAATTGCTGGCTTTGGATATGGCGGCTACTGGTATTGGAAAAAAACACAGAATGATAAACTTAAGAAATTGAATTCAATTTCTGATACTGACAGTTTTATAAGTGGCTCAACGATTAATACAAAATCTGAAAACTCAGGATACTTTTAAAATTATGGAAAACTTATTTTTTAATATCGATTATAGCAATTTTGAGAATACTCTTATTAAGTTGCTTTTGTTTATTCTGCTATGCGGATTTCTGCTATATTTTTTGTTCTTGGTTTTCTCAAAAGTAATTTTTAGGAAGATCCGGATAAAAAGAGAGGTGTCTCTAAGGTTAACCTTTCTTTGGTCCATATTTGCATTCTTTATTATATTTAATACTTACATTTTCGTACTATTTTATCATGTAGGTATTGACAGTATGAACTTTACATATGGGAGGTTTTATCTTGGCATATTCTCCCAAATTTTAATTTACGTGGCAATCTTGACCTTCTTTTTCATAAAACGCCACTCCTTGAAAAAACTAATAAATGAAAACACTTTAATTTAAAAAATATGGCAACTCCAACTTTAATAATTGGTATTGGGTCTAGTGGTCTATACACTCTAGAGCATGTACAACGGTTCTATTATGAAACCTTCAAAACAAACAAGCCTGAACATGTTGAATATTTATACATTGAAACAAATAAAGACAATCAAGTTGGTGTAACCCCATTACCAAACGAGATTCATAGGGTTTATGTTAGTCTCGGTGAGATGGAAAAAATGGTTAATAATTTAAAAAAAGAAGGATGTGGGTCCTGGCTACCACCATCAAATCAAATTGTTAATGCTGGTTTAGGTGCTGGAGGTATTAGGTCATGCGGCCGATTAGCATTATGGGGTTGTAATTCAGAAGGGGATAACTTTAGGAATGTTGTTGATGCTATAAACAATGCTTATGGTAGAATTGCCTCCCATACTATTCAAGGTGCTGAAAAAGCAAAACCAACTGTATTTATAACAGGTTCTTTCACCGGAGGCACTGGCTCAGGAATTTTTATTGACATGGGATATCTTCTTCGATATCTTATCAAAGACATTAAAGAACTTTTCGGCTTATTCTTACTACCCAGTAAACCATCCTCAATTCGTGGTTTTGAAGTTCTTTATGCAAATAGTTATGGAGCTTTACGCGATTTAGAGCATTATAACGAGGTTGAATCAATCTATAAAGAAAAATGGCCAAATGGAGTATCAGCAGAATTTGTAGTGCCGCCTTATGAGTTAATTCAATTTATTAGTCAAGATTATTATGATGGTAGTCCTGCCATGAGCAGTTTAAGTGCTTTATACAAAATGTCTGGTTTGTATTTGTTCCTAAATATTGCTGGTGTCAAAGAAAAGAGAATGGAGCGGTTTGTTGACGCAAAATCTGCCGGGCATGTTGACAAGTATGGTACTTTTGGACTCTCAGCAATACAGTTCCCAAAAGATCAAATACAAGAGTTTGTTGCATCAAAATTAAGTATAGACTTGATTGAGCGCTGGACTGATCCTTCACAATACTTTCAAAATAATGAAAAAAAGCAAATAAATAAGACTGTTATTATTCAAAACACCAGTAAGATTTTTGATGCTTACTTGGAAAATGCATTTATGTCTTTAAATAGTATTGGTGGAAAAGATTTGATTATTGATATTGAACGTGAAGCTATTAAAATAAATTCTAAGAATATAAAAGGTCACCCGGTAGATTATATTTCTAGAATGTTTACAAGCTCTTCAGATAGTAACTTCTATAGTTTAGTTAAGAATAATGTACAATCAGCAATTGATTCCTTAATAGATGATATTCATGATCTTATTGTAAATAAACTAAATGAAACAGAGAATTTGTATTTTACAAAATATGTTCTTGATTCCGTCGTACATACTCTAGAGAGGACATTAGAATACTGGAAGCAATTAGGACTTTCTTCTAAACCTGACATTTGGGAGAACATATTAAGAGAACTGTGCAGTCATACTCAACAACAAACCTATAAAATTGTATTAGAGCATGATACTGTTCTAAAGGATAGATTGCTTTCGATTTTTGAAACAATGAAAATGCACTTGCTTATCAAGGGTTTAATTGATATAATTCGGTACATCTCCTTGGAAGATATCCCTTTTAAATCATCAGTTTCCAATAAAGAATTACCAAAATTAAAATTAATAGATTCATTTATTAGAAAATTAGCTGAAGTAAAAGGTAGTATTGAGACTCAGGAAAATATTTACACATTTGAAAAGCGAATTAAAAATATCGAACAAGATGTAAATGATGAGACACTCCCAATCCTAAGAATCTACCCATCTGAATCATTCGCAAGTGAGGCAGAAAACGCTAAAAGAATATATATTCAAAAAACAAAAAATAGTGCAAGATCAAAAGATGAAGTAATCACTAATTCAACTCTTTGGGATTATCTTCTTAAAATATCCAAGTCTAAGTTTCATAATGAAATCTATCGTGACAGTTTAAATTCCTACAGAAACAGCATAGATTTAAAGGACTGCGTTCCAGACTTTGATGTTGCAAAATATATCATACAAAGACCCGAAGCAGGTATCCGAATTGCAAAAAGAGCCCTTTCGCCTTTTCTTTCTATTGAAAAGATACTTTCTCCTTCTGCTTATTTACCAAAATTTATTGCTGGTGGAGAAATAAATTCTATTAAGGATGTAATTAAAGCTTTTAAATCTAACAACTTCAATGATTTTACGGAATCAACAGATAGGATGCTAGAATTACATGAAATGAAAAATATTTTGATCTTTTATGATGAAAAAGGAGGGTTTAATCTGCTTAAAGACTTGGGTTATATAGAACAGATGGAAACAGTTTATAATAACCCTCCCTCGACTGAGTCAAAAACAGTTGAAAGATGGAGGAATGAACGTAATGCATATTTGTACTAATATAAAAATATCATAAAATGCTTTTAGGTATAAACGAGAATATTCAGGAAAATAATAGAGTATTGATTCAAAGAAGAATCAGGGTAGTAACAACTTTGTTTGTTCTTTCAGCCTTATTGCCATTTATCATATATTCACTTTTTCGATTTGGTGTTGTCAAAGGTAAACCAACTTTTAACGCAGATGTACAGGCCCCTGTGGCAAAAGTCGTTACCTCGAGCGGTGTTGGTACGGCATTTTTAATTAGTCCTACCCTATTATTAACTGCAAGACACGTTGTTGAGAATAATAATATTGGAGATGAGGTGGAATTGTTTTTTGAACAATCAAGAAACAAATTATATGTCAAAGGAAAGATAAAATTTGTAGTTCCGTCCAATTCTCAATCAGTTGATGGAAAAGTACAAATGGACTATTTTTTAAATGATGTAGCTGTACTAGAGGTCTCTGAAATTAACGAAATTGAGCCATTAATACTTGGGGAATCGGATGCCGTAAACAAACTAGACGAAGTTATTCTTATTGGTTATCCTAACGGCGATTATTCCATTACTAAAGGGAATATAAACAACGATAAATTTCAGGGCTTCAATCTTTTCAAACTAGACGCAACATCAAATCCAGGAAATAGCGGTGGCCCGTGTATCCTTAAAAATGACAACTCTGTAATTGGCATTCTTGTTGGTGGAAGTGGCCCACAATATCAGGGAGAAAATATCGCTTTAAAGATCAATGATGTAAAACAATTTTTAGCAAAAGCTGGGATCGTTTTTTAATCTCTCTTTCTGATATACTCTTGATCAGTTCTCAATCATAAATACCGAATAGTTAATGCGTCTGGTAATATTAATAATTCTATTTCTGACGATATTTTTCTATGTCAATGCTCAAAATGTTTCTTCCTGCCTTTCTGAATCGCAACTGATACAATTACAAACACTATCAATTGATGAAGTTAATGATTTTATGAAAAGTTATGGTTGGAATCGTCTAGATGACAATGAAAATCATACAGATAAATTCTTTGGATATCTTTTAGATTACTCTGTCTCAACCTGGCAGAATAAGGGAACCAAGTTTATTGAAGGTATTGTTTGCCTATATTATAAGGCTGGGAAGCCTAATTTAATAGGATATCATAATCCTGATGATGTTTGTTTTAATAACCTAATAAAGAATCTATCTGGAGTTTCGTTACTTAAAAAGAATAAAAATAATATAGTTGAATCATCTTCATTTATTAATCCTGGTGGCGTGATACTGGATTTTCAGAAATATGAAAACGATAATACCAGCCTTCGATTCTCACTTTTAATCTATAATGAATCTTCAATCAATGCTCAGATCCAAGCTGAAAAAGCCCGAATAGCAGCAATTATTAAAGCTGAATCAGACAGGAAAGAAACTATCAAAATCGCAAATCATACTGGAGATAGTCTATTTTTAATGGGTAAGTTTGAAGAGGCTATTACTCAATATATTTATGCAAAGCAATTCCTAAAGAAAGAAGAAAAAAACATATTAATAGAACTAGAATCTGATATTCAAAAAAGTCAAAAAAACAAAAATCGTGTTATAATAGAAAATTCTATCGCTAAAGGAGATACTCTTTATAATCTAAAACAGTTCAATGATGCTCTGGTTAATTATGAGAATGCTCTTTCCTTCTACTATTCCAATTCTTCAAGTTTTAATCCTGATCTAGTTAATTCAAAAATAAAACCTAAAATTGAATCTGTCAAAGCAAATCTGGATGCACTCTCACTACAAAAAACTTACCAAAGCTACCTATCACTAAATCCGAAAGAATTTTACTCCTTCAGGGATAGAAATTATAAAACCATTGACTCTATCATTACAAAGATTAAAAGGTCTGGTTATATGGGGTATCGATCTGTTGTAAAATTTGATATAAATGGGACTAATCTTAGCTATTTAAAAATTGATTCAAGTAGTAATAAGAAAATAAATGTTTATTTAAATAACATAAAGTTTTCAGGGTTAGTGCCAACTAAAAAGCTTAATTACTACATACCCTCAATTGATGAGGTATCCTATAAAGTATCATGGAGCACATATAATTTGCGAATAAATTCCAAATCATATAGTACTCAGACTAAGCCAGATGTACGCTCAACTGAAGACTATAACTTCAAAATTAAAGGTTTCATAAATAACCAGAATTACAATAAAGGAAAGTTCAAATTTGAAGTTGTTGAGAAGAAATTGAATGATAAGATTTACAATGACATTACACTTATTAAATACAGAAACAATAATGGTCCTATAAATTCTGCCTATTCCTTAATACTACCTGGTTGGGGGACTCTAAAAGTGTCAGATGGCAATAAAGGAAAAGGCAGAATGACTTTATTTTTGCTTTCAACAGCAATATCTGCGGGTTGTAAAATTTATAGTAATAATGAGTATAATAAATTTATTGAATCTAATGGTTCTAGTACAGGAGAAGACCATTATAATAATGCAAATATTGCTAATCAAGCTTTCTTAGTCTCAGGTGGTATAGCTGCCTCAATATATATTTATGATTTTATTTGGGTTTTCAGGAAAGGTATTAAGAACGTCAATCTTTCCAAGGCATATAAAAACAACATTAAAGAGAAACCAATAAAAGTAATAGTATCGCCCATTAAACCGCTTTGATATGGACTTTACAAAACCGATCAAATTTTTATCAATAGTTTTTTTGTTTCTGGCATCATGTAATAAGTTGGATCTAAGTTGGGAATTACATAAATATCCGGAGGTTAAAACAAATGCAATAAGTAGCCTAACTGATGTTTCTGCCTCTGCTGGTGGTGATATTTCAAAAGATGGCGGTGCTTCCATTTTAGAACGAGGTATCTGTTACAGCAAAAATCCCAATCCTAGTTATAAAGATCTCATAGTTAAAAGCGGTACTGGGAAAGGAATTTTTCTTTCTAATCTTAATAATTTAACACCAAAAACAACTTATTATCTTCGTGCGTATGCCACTAACAAAGTTGGAACTGCATATGGACAGGAAGTTAATTTTACAACCAAAGGAATAGCCTCAATAAGTACAAATCTTGTTACATCAATAACTTTAACCAGCGCACAATCTGGTGGTAATATTTCAAGTGACGGCGGCTCCACTATTACTGAAAGAGGGATTTGTTACGCAATAACTGAAAATCCTACAGTAACAAATACTAAAATAAAAAGTGGCAGCGGAATTGGTAATTATTTAGTCTCGCTTACAAATCTCACTTCAAATACACAATATTTCGTAAGGGCTTATGCCATAAATTCCATAGGAATCGCTTATGGTAGTCAAGTAAGTTTCACAACATCTAGTTTGCCGACACTTACCACAAATCAAATAACCTCAATTACTCAGGTAACTGCTGTTACTGGTGGTAACATCACAAATAGTGGTAGTTCATCCGTTACTACACGTGGTGTTTGTTATAATACATTACCAAATCCTACAATTTCAAATGCTAAAGTTACTGGTGGTTCGGGTCTCGGAAGCTTTACAACCAATTTATCAGGTTTGTTACCAAATACAACCTATTATGTTAGAGCTTATGCTACAACTATCCTGGGAACCGCCTATGGGAATGAAATTGTATTTACCACAATTACAATTGCAATACCTGAGCTAGCAACCACAACAGTGTCATCCATTACTGCCACTACTGCTATATCAGGTGGTAATATAACTTCTGATGGAGGTTCCACTGTTTCCTCCAGAGGCATATGTTATCTTACTTCTCCAAATCCAACTATCTCTAATAATGTTGTTGCGAGTGGCAATGGGTTGGGACTTTTTATTTCCAATCTCACTGGGTTAATTCCTGAAACTACATACTATATAAGAGCATACGCGACAAACAGTGTTGGGACTGCATATGGTAATGAAATTATTTTCACTACAAACCAAATTGTAATTCCCACACTTACAACATCCAATATAACTTCAATCACAGCGGGCACGGCAATCTCTGGAGGTAATATCACAAGTGACGGAGGCTCTTCAGTTATCTCAAGGGGTGTTTGTTGGTCAATAAATCAAAACCCGACAATTTTGGACAACCTGACAGATAATGGCACCGGAACCGGAATTTTCACCTCTTCATTGTCAGGTATATTACCAAATACTACATATTATGTTCGAGCTTATGCGTCGAATAGTGCTGGAACGGCCTATGGCAATGAAGTAAATTTTAAGTCTTCAGCAGTCACAATTGGGCAAAGTTTTGCTGGTGGTACTATTTTTTATGTTGATGTTTCTGGCCAGCACGGCTTGATAGCTTCAACAACTAATCAAACATCTTCAGTTTGGGGTTGTTCAGGTACCTCAATAGTTGGATGTTCCGCAACCTCAATTGGTACTGGCCAATCAAATACCACTGCAATTGTTAATGGATGTAGTACTACAGGAATAGCAGCTCGAATTTGTAATGATTTAGTTCTAAATGGGTACAGTGATTGGTATTTGCCATCTAAGGATGAATTGAATTTAATGTATCAACAGAGAAGCCTGATTGGACTTTTTTCATCGGGTTACTATTGGAGTTCAACTCAGAATAGTGGAACATCGTCATTATCTCTTTCTTTTAGCACCGGGGTGTTCATAAATGGTATTAAAACAAATTCATATTATGTACGTGCAATACGATCATTTTAAAATTCTTTATAGAATTCAGGAACTATGAAAATAAAACGAAATATTGTTTCCAATCGATTTATATTCTCATTTTCATTTATTTCACATAAACTGACCCGAATGGCATTTCTGTATTCCTTAATTATTCTTTTCTCTTTTGGCTGCAATAATATTAATGAAGTTCCTAAGTATCCTAAATCAGGCAAAGTAATATCCATAATCGATGGCGACACATATGATCTGTTAACCAAAGACAAAGAAACTATCCGTATTAGAATGGAAGGAATTGATGCGCCAGAAAAAGGAATGCCTTTTTACCAGGTTTCAAAAAATTACTTAGGTAAGTTGTGTTTCCAAAAAAATGTCAAAATTGAAGTTACAAGTAAGGATGCTAATGGTAGGTATCTTGCCTTTACCTATCTGTATGATGGTACAGAATTAAGTCATGAAATGATTAAGTCAGGTTTAGCCTGGCACTTTAAAAAATACAACTCTGATTCTATATTATCAAACTTAGAGGTAGAGGCGCGTAATTTAAAGATAGGTCTCTGGATAGATAAAGACCCAATGCCACCATGGGAAAACAGAAGTCTGCACTATAAAGGGATTTCTACTAAAGATTCATTTAATATTAAAGTTGGCCAGGAATAAATTAATTCCTTGGATTTTTTAAAACTAGGTTAACTTTACTAATCTATTTTTTAATCACTGTTAACTCTTCTGATGCTTAACAGTCAAAAATTGCAGAAATTTAATATGATGACTTTTAATAGAATACTTGATAAATATCGAAAAATATCCTATTCTGAGCGTGACAAAGGTGATCGTTTTGAAAGATTAATGCAAGTTTATCTGCAGACAGATCCGCGGTATGCAAATCTATTCAAAAGAGTATGGTTATGGGAAGAATTTCCTGGGAGAACTGATTTAGGCGGTTTCGATACCGGTATTGACCTGGTCGCTCTTACTTCTGATGATGATTATTGGGCAATACAATGTAAATGCTATCAGGAAAGTTCACTAATTGATAAACCTGCTGTTGATTCTTTCCTTTCTACCTCAAGTAGAGAGTTTAAAGATGAAAATTTCCGCACTACAAGATTTGCGCATCGCCTTTGGATATCTACAACAAACAAATGGGGTCCCAATGCGTCAGAGGCTATAAAAAACCAAATTCCTCCAGTAACCCGTTTAAATCTTTTTGATTTACAGGAATCCCCTGTTGATTGGGAAAAAATTGAACAGGGTTTTTCAGGCGAACTTTCAAGAACTGCAAAGAAGATAATTAGACCTCATCAAAAGGAAGCAATTGACAAAACACATGAGTATTTTAAAACTTCTGATCGTGGAAAAATGATCATGGCCTGCGGAACAGGCAAAACATTTATTTCTCTTCGTATAGCAGAAAGAGAAACTTATGGTACCGGAATGATCTTATTTTTAGTCCCGTCCATATCTTTACTTGGACAGGCATTACGGGAATGGTCTTCTGATGCAGTTGAACCTATCAATCCTGTGTGTATTTGTTCCGACCCTGAAATCTCCCGCAAAAAGACAAAAAATGACGACAGCGATAGCTTTAGTGTAGTGGACTTAGCCTTGCCTGCCTCTACAAATGTAAAAGACATTCTGCATCAGTTTACCCAAATCAAAGCCAAGGAAAATTCAGGTCTGACTGTGGTATTTTCTACTTATCAGTCAATTGAAGTTATTGCTAAAGCTCAAAAAGAATTACAAAAAACAAATACTAGTTTTCGTGAATTTGATTTGATTATATGTGATGAAGCTCATCGTACAACTGGAGTTACCTTATCAGACGAAGATTCATCTGCCTTCATAAAAGTACACGACAATAATTTCATTAAAGGGAAGAAACGGTTATATATGACCGCCACTCCTCGTCTATACAGCGATGATACCAAAAGTAAAGCCGCTCAGGCTGATGCTGTTTTATGTTCTATGGATGATGCCAATTATGGCGATGAAATTTACCGCATAGGTTTTGGTGAAGCTGTTGAACGAGATTTACTTACTGACTATAAAGTTTTGATTCTGACTCTCAGCGACAAAGATGTTCCTCCTTCAGTTCAAAAAATGATAGCTGATAAAGAAAGTGAGATTAACACTGATGATGCTTCTAAGTTGATAGGATGTATAAATGCGCTTTCCAAACAGATACTTGGTGATGAAGGCGCAATTAAAGCGACTGATCCGGAACCAATGCGGCGAGCTGTAGCATTTTGTTCGAGTATTGCAGTCTCCAAAAAGATTACAGCTACTTTTAATACAGCAACAGATACTTATATAAGCTCTCTCCCTGATGAGAAGAAAGATCAAATGGTTCCAGTTGCATCTGAGCATATGGATGGAACCATGTCAGCCCCAAGGCGTGATGAATTACTTGGTTGGTTAAAGGCAGATGGAGACAATAAAGAGTGTCGGATTCTCACCAATGTGCGGTGTCTAAGTGAAGGTATAGATGTCCCCTCCCTAGATGCTGTCATGTTTCTTTCTGCACGGAACTCCCAGGTAGATGTTGTACAATCTGTAGGTCGTGTAATGCGGAAATCTCCGGGTAAAAAATATGGTTATATTATCATTCCGGTGGTAGTACCTACTAATGTGGAAGCCGATAAAGCTTTGGATGATAACGAACGATACAAAGTAGTGTGGACTGTTTTAAATGCATTACGAGCTCATGATGACCGATTTAATGCGACTGTCAATAAAATTGAACTTAACAAGACTCGCCCATTACAAATTTTAGTTGGCCGACCTGAATATTCCTTTGATGACAATGGTTTGCCAGTTTCAGCTGAAGACCAGGCTGCATACAGTACAAACAAAGACATCAGTAATCAACTTGCGTTACAATTCGAACAACTGCAAAATGTAGTCTTTGCACGCATGGTGCAAAAGGTTGGAGATAGGAGATACTGGGAACAATGGGCCAAAAATGTTGCAGAGATCGCTGAAAGACAGGTTGATCGGATTAATCGTTTAATTCAGAAAGAGGAACATCATAAAGTAGCCTTTGAAGAATTTCTTAGAGGTCTGAAACAAAACATAAATCCTTCAATTACACAGCAGGAAGCTGTGGAGATGCTGTCACAGCACATTATAACCAAGCCGGTTTTCGAAGCACTATTTGAGGGTTATTCGTTTGTGAAAAATAATCCCATCTCGGTGTCAATGCAAACAATGCTCAATTTTCTGGAAGAAGATGCAATTGAAAAAGATACTGAAACACTTCAGAGATTCTATGAATCGGTAAAGATGCGTGCTTCTGGTATTGATAATGCCGAAGGGAAGCAGCGCATCATTATTGAATTATATGATAAGTTTTTCAAAACAGCTTTTCCAAAAATGGTGGAAAAGCTTGGTATTGTTTATACACCGGTTGAGGTAGTGGATTTTATTATACATTCTGTAAATGATGTTTTGAAAAAAGAATTTAACCGAAGCTTAAGTGATGAAAACATTCATATTTTAGATCCTTTTACTGGTACAGGTACTTTTATTACACGGTTATTGCAAAGCGGCCTCATAGGTAAAAAAGATATGATCCGCAAATATCAATGTGAAATACATGCTAACGAAATTGTACTACTGGCTTACTACATAGCGGCAGTCAACATTGAAAACGCATACCACGACACAATGTGCGAAGTCGATTATCAGGCTTTTGAAGGTATATGTTTAACTGATACTTTTCAATTGGGTGAATCAGATGCAAGTGAAAAGCTCTTTTCCCAAATGTTCCCTCAAAACTCTGAACGTGTAGCAACCCAAAAGGAATCTCCATTACGTGTAATATTAGGTAACCCTCCCTATTCTGTCGGTCAAAACTCGGCCAATGACAATGCACAGAATCAAGAATATAAGCAACTGTATAAAAGAATCTCCTTAACATATCAGGCTACATCAAGTGGGACGGGCAAAAGAGCATTATATGATAGTTATATAAAGGCATTTAGATGGGCCTCTGATAGAATTGATCCAGTTAATGGTGGAATTATTTCATTTATTACAAACGGAAATTGGATTGATAGTAATGCAACGCAGGGCTTACGAAAATGCTTTGAAAAAGAGTTTTCATCCATTTACGTATTTAATACAAGAGGAAATGCCAGAACACAGGGCGAATTAAGGAGAAAAGAAGCAGGAAACATATTTGGAGGTGGATCGAGGACACCAATTGCTATCACCATATTGGTAAAAAATCCATCTATCAAAGTTGACAAAGCAGCTATTTTTTACCATGATATTGGCGATTACTTAAGTCGTGAAGAAAAGTTAGTCATTTTGCAAAAGTATAAATCCTATGCAAATAAACTTTTGCAATGGAGTACACTTTCTCCAAATGACCAAGGAGATTGGATTAGACACCGTAATTCAATATTTGATTCTTTTATACTTATTGGAACAAAAGATAAACTTGAAAATTCTATATTTAATCTTAATACAAACGGAGCGTTAACAAGTCGTGATTCTTGGGCTTGGAATTTCAATAAAGTAAGCCTAAAAAATAACATAAATACTACGATAGATTTTTACAATCAGGAAAGACAAAGATTTGAAAATGCAAAGTCTGATAAATTAAACATTTCCATAGCAAGTTTTATAAACTATGATAGTACAAAAATAACCTGGGACGAAAGAAAACTTAAAGGGGGAATTGAAAAGGGTCAAATTATACACTTTGACATCAATAGTATTAGGAAAGGATTATATAGACCATTTTGCAAACAATATATTTATTTCAATTCCCAGTTGTGCCATTCATTATTTCTTCAACCGCGTATTTATCCAAAAACACAGATTGATAATTTTTCAATCTGTGTTTCATCAACTGGTGCAAATAATGGTCTTTCTGTTTTAATTACAAACAGTGTCGCCGATAGACATTTTACTGGAGACACACAATGTTTCCCTTTATACTACTACGAAGAACGCCAAAAGCAAAGTCTGAGTTTATTTGATGAAGGTGGCGATAGTGAATACATCCGTAGAGATGGCTTGAGTGATTTTATTTTAGAACGAGCAAAAAAAATGTACGGGAAATCCGTCAGCAAAGAAGACATTTTTTATTATGTGTACGGGTTCTTGCATTCTTATGAGTACCGCACTATGTTTGCCAATGATTTAAAAAAAATGCTTCCTCGTTTACCTTTGGTAGAAGATGTCAGGGATTTCTGGAACTTCAGCAAAGCAGGCAGATCATTAGCGGAGTTACATATCAACTATGAAGCAGTTCCAGCTTATGAAGATGTCAAAATTATTGGAGCAGAAAGTGGCTTCTATAGTGTAGAAAAAATGCGTTTCCCGAAAAAAGATCAGAAGAATACAATTATTTTCAACAGCAAAATCATAATTGAGAACATTCCGACCAAAGCCTATGAATACGTTGTAAACGGCAAAAGTGCTATTGAATGGATTATGGAACGCTATCAGATTACAATCCACAAAGAGAGTGGCATTAAAAATGATCCGAATGACTGGGCTAAAGAAGTGGGTAATCCCAGGTATATTCTTGATTTACTTTTAAGCATTATCAATGTAAGTGTACAAACAGTAAATATTGTAGCATCTTTACCTAAATTGAAATTTGAATAAATCGATTTTTTATGGAAGCTGGTAAAAGAACAATTAATGACATTTTTAATGGTAACAGAGTTTTAGAAATTCCATTTTTCCAAAGAGCCTATGTTTGGGAAGAGCCTCAATGGGAACGATTGTTAGAGGACATGAAAGATGTAAGTCAGAATCGAAAACCATATTTTTTAGGTTCCGTAATACTTAAACAACAGCAAACACCAGCAGGAGTTCAAATAGGTGATAGACGAACTCTTATTGATGGTCAGCAAAGATTAACCACATTAAACATATTTTTCAAAGTCTTGTGTCTTAAAACAAGCCAAAATGCAACTTTCGACAGAGTCTTCCGATTAATTAACAATGACATTGCACTTTGGCACAATCATAATGATATAGCTTCCTTTAATAGAATAATTAACCTTACTTTAGAAGATGAAATTGAGGGTGATGATTCAATCTTAAGAGTTTACAAATATTTCAAAGACAATGTCATTCCTGAAAACCTATCTTTAAATAATATCCTTACAAATATTATGTTTGTGGGAATTGATCTCGGAGTTGATGAGGATGAGCAGCAAATTTTTGATACTATCAACTCATTAGGGGTTAGATTAACTACAGCAGAACTTCTTAAGAACTACTTTTTTCATCGAAATAATATTGATGATTTTAATTCCGTTTGGAAGGCTGTTTTTGAGAAGGACAAAGAAACTAAAGATTTCTGGGATAAGGACATAACTGCAGGCAGATCTATAAGAGAAAATATTGACCTATTCTTTTATTCCTTTCTTCAGATAAAAATCCAGGATAGTTCAGTAAAGGTAAAAACTGAAGATAAAAAGCTATTTACTAAAGTTGAAGGACTTTTTGATTCTTACAAAAAATTTATAACCGATTATTCTATCGATAAAACTGCACTCATTCAAGAAATTAAGGATTATGCAGAAATATATCGCGCAAATATTGATTTTGATGTTGTAGATCGGGAATTAACCTCGGAGTATGGTATTGAAAGAATCAATGCAATTATTTTCGGTTTGGAAAATTCAACATTAATTCCTTATGTTCTTTTTATTTTAAAGAAGGTTCCGAATATTGAAAAACGCAAAGCAATTTTTGAATATTTGGAGTCATATATAATGCGAAGAATGGTATGCCATGAAACTACCAAAAACTATAATCAACTTTTTTCTGAAAGACTTATTCTCAATAATATAATTACACTTGAAGATCTCAAGTCACATATTGAAAATCAATCAGAAAGAGTTAATTATATGCCTTCTGATCTAAACCTCGAAGAAGGATTTTTAACCTCTCGCCTTGTAAATAAACAATCAGCCGGAATTCTTTATCTAATTGAATCCGTAATTCGAGATAGATCAAGGCACTCTACATCTCTTCTTGGAATGGCTCGCTACAGTCTTGAGCATATCATGCCTAAACAATGGAAAAATAATTGGAGTCCTGTTGCAACTGATGTAGAAAGGATTAAGCGAGATCTTAAATTACTGACATTGGGGAATCTGACTATAATTACATCCTCATTGAACTCATCCATTCGTGATGCAGACTGGAGAACAAAAAAAGAAGGCAAGGGGGATAAACATGGTTTAAAACATTTCGCAGTAAGCATTGATACTTTTTCACAGTTTTTAAATGAACCTGAATGGGATGAGAATACAATTGAAAAAAGAGCTATTTATCTTTCTGAAAAAGCAAAAATGGTTTGGAGAATCTGAATCCTCTTGTTGTTTATCTTACTTAAAAAGTTTATATTGGTATTCAATTAACAATTAATTCTTTAATCATAATTTTTAATATATGAAACACTATCACACTTCTAAAATTTTGCTTGTGGTAATGATTACTATTTTAAATATTAGTTGTTATCAACAAACTAAGCCTGGAACAGCAACCAGAGTAATTGAACAAAATTCTGGAGATGAGATCAAGTATCAGGAAGCTATTGAAAAACTAGAGAATTATAAATCAAATATCCTCAAAAACGAGGATATTTATAACTTGTCTATGCAGAAAAAAGGTAGCTTACTTGATAAGCGAGAAGCAATTGATTCCAAGAAAGAGATTGTTAGGTATTCTAATTTATTGCTTGAATTAGCCAATAATTCTCTTAATAATGAAAAAATGATTACAAGTGTAACAGGAGGTAGAAATACTATGCTAGAATATAAAAAGGTAGCACAACAAAAGTTAGCTAAATATGAATAAAGTTTTCCTGTTTATTCTTGTAGTGAGTTTTATACTAATATCAAATTATAATTATTCTCAAATTAGCAATCTTGAAAGTCTTAATAGGTGTTTAGTAAAGATTCAGGTAAATAAAACTGAGGGAATAACTATTGATTCTTCGGGTATAATTGAGGAGGATTATTCATTAGGTACTGGTTTTTATATTTCTGCAGATGGTTTGTTTCTTACCGCTGCTCACGTTATAAAAAAGAGAAATATTCATACAACTGCTGCTATATCTTGCTATGATTATAATTCGAATGACAATTTCGTTCCAATTATAGTATTTGAAGATATTAAGAATGACATAGCTATTTTACAAAATGTTACTTATACTGGCTTTGGGAAATCTAATACATTCTACATGAATCTCAATAGCTTAAGTAATTCTATCAATAAAATAGGCAGTAAAATTTATGCATTTGGATATCCAAACGAGTTACAAAAAACTTTAAAGGTTTGTGCATTTTCTATTGGGACTATATTATCAATTAATTATAATCTTGATGGGTTTAAAAAACTTCCTGAACGAGCGAATGTTTCTTTAGCTGACTGCGTTGTTATTTCTGGCTTTAGTGGAGGTATTGTAACCGATTTTTCATATAAACCACTCGGCTTAATATTAGGGTCAGTTATTGAAAAAAACAAAAGAATCACCTATTTTAAATCTTTAGATCAGGTAATTAAAATTCTTAAAGCAAATGGTATTCTGTTCGTCAACTAGAGTTAAAATTGTTTTGATTAGTTTTTCATTAGTAATTTCCTGCAGCTCGTGTAAACTTATGCAAGATTTCTTTGGAACAAGTTCCAATAATAACCAAAGAAGATCCACTCGTACAAATTCAAATACCACGTTAGATAATAGGGCACCTAGTATTTTAACACCTGAAGAAATAGAAAGTCAGGCATTATCTTATTATAAATCTGCAAGAATTTATGAAAACCAATACTATGATACTGAAAAATCAGATTATGCAAAGATAGCGATTGAGAAATTTGGAAATTATTATAACCTCCAACCAACTGGCAGTTATGCAGGTTTAGCTCTACTAAGAATTGCAGAGCTATCTTATCATATAGGTGATAAAAACCGTGCAATTTTTGAACTAAGAAGAATTAAATCCCGGTACGATCTAAGTTCAAAATATAAGGACGAAATAGCTTTAATTGAGAACTTGATAAATCAATGAGAACAAGAATTCTAATCTTTACATCCTTAATTTGTTTTTCAGAAATTACTTTTTCTCAAAATAGTTACGAAAAGGCATATAGTAAGCTATTTACAATTAACGATGATACTAGGGAAGTGGGATACCTACATTTCAAGATTCAAACAATTCCGGAATACTTTCATCTAAGTAACAATGAAAGTCAATTAACAGACATTTATTACTCTATTAAATACAAAGAATATGGTACGCCTGAAAATGTTACTTGGGTGAAAATATTCGATGGTCAACTAGTGAATGACCTCGCACGAGTATACACTCAACAATGGAAAGGCCCCTTTCCAGGTAATCGAGATATTTCATATAAATTTCTATTCGAATTAATTTCCGATACAATTCAACATTTAGATAAATTAAATATTACAATATTTTCAACAAATCCTGAATTAGATTTTAAATATTGTAGTATACCTGCAGCATTTCCGTTTCAAGTAAGTGCAATCTATTATAATACTGAAAATTTGGTTAAGGTTATTGAGGTGTATTCAGGGTGTTCTAATATTCATACTATTTATAAATTAGCTTCTTCCACCAATATTGTAACAACGATTGGCACTGCAATACTTGAAGAGATTGTTATATATGCAATTAAAGCAGAATTAAGAAATCTACCAGTCTATTTAACAATCAAATGTAATGTTTGTGGAAAAACGGAAACATTGAAAATTAATGATATAAATTATAAAAATATTTATCAGTGTAATACACCTGGGTGCCATAATAGAGCCGAGATTAGGTTAATTGAATAATACATTTAACGTAACTTAACCTCATACAAAAATATATATTTAAAAGGCGGCACATCTATTCTCGCTGAATTTGCAAGGTTTGTAACCCGGCTCTCCTCGTGCTAAAAAAGATTAAATGTAGATGTGCCGCCAAGTGAATTATATATCTAGTTTTCTATACAGGTTCTTTAGTAAACAGTTGATTTCGTGAATTCGTCGAGAGACTTTTAAGCAGATAAGCACAGGCAGCACTTAAGCCGGCAATTAAAACTGGCTTAACGTGAACCCAGTCAAAAACAGCACCGTTTCCAAGGATGTCAATTATTCCGGTCAGGATAGCTGTAAGAATAGCAACAAAAATTCCATTTACTAAGTCCCTCCAGTCGAGTGTGAAAATTTTCGATTTCATTTTTCAAGTTTTAATATGAATCAATTTCTGTTACTTTTCAAGCACTACATTGAGGTCGCTTCTTTCTCCGTCAGAAATGCTTACAGAAACCTCTTTGTCTATCTCGTCCTGAAAATGGTTGACACTTTTTTAATCAACCTAAGGAGGATTGAGCATGGAAATAGGACAAGTACCTGCGTACAAAAGATGGTCAAATCGCTACAGTCACGCATTCAAAATGGAAGTGATAGAAGCCTTCCAGAGCGGACAAATGTCCCAACAACAGGTAGTAAGAAAATACGGCGTTCACCGAACTACTATTGTTGCATGGGAGAAAAGATATGGTAATATTGAGAAAAATTACCTGAGAATGGAAGAAAAAACGCCACAACAGGAACTCGCTGAGCTTCGTGCGGCTCTTAAGGCTGCCAACGAAGAGAACAGGACTCTCAAGTATGTCATGCGCATAATCGAAGAGGAATTCGGGGAGAACGTCGTAAAAAAGTATTTACCCGAACTGCAATTGAAAAAGCCGCAGACCAAGACCAAAAAGTCAAAGTAACGGCACTCTGCAAGCTGTTCAGGATATCACGCCAGACTTACTACAAGAAGATCCAGACGTACTGCAGAAATAAAGAAAAAAGAAATAAGATTATCCAACTTGTTAAACACCAAAGAGTACTGATGACCCGCGTCGGCACTAAAAAGACCTACTTCCTGATCAAGCCAGAACTTGACAGGCTGGACATTAAGTGTGGCCGGGATAAACTTCACGATATTCTCCGAAGCGAAGGGATGCTTATTAAAAAGAAAAAGAACTATATGAGAAACACCAACTCATATCACCGGTTCTATGAGTATCCTAACCTCATTCAGGACCTTGACATTAACCGCCCTGAACAAGTATGGGCCTCCGACATAACTTACCTCAGAACAACCCAGGAATGGCAATACCTGAGCCTTATTACCGATATTTACTCAAAGCAGATCGTTGGCTTCCAACTATCGGATAATCTTAAGACTATTAACTGTATTAACGCTCTTAAAACCGCTCTTAAAAACCGTAAATATCCTGACAGACCTCTGATCCATCATTCGGATCGCGGCTTCCAGTATTGCAATCCGGAGTACACAGAAACTCTCTAAAACGACAACATCGGGATCAGCATGACAACGAAACACGACCCTTATGAAAATGCAGTAGTTGAAAGAGTTAACGGGACTCTCAAGAATGAATTTGGCCTGGGAGATAAGCTCCCCGATCAGAAGAATGCCGAACGTGAGCTGAACAAGGTCGTCTGTATCTATAACAACCTGAGACCTCATGAGAGCTGTTATTATTTAACCCCGGTACAGGCTCATATCCAGAATAGTATCGAACTTAGAAAATGGCCGATGAGATTTAGAAAAAAACAAGAACAAAATATTTTAACTTTAAATCAATTATGTCACACCCAAAAGTGACAACCTATTCCAGGACGAGACACTAAGAGACGATGATATTGACCATTTATAAAATCAGGCTTTTACAACTCTTTAGATTATTAACGCCAAGAGTTTTAATTGGGATTTTAATTGTATTAATTTTATTTTTGTATGCTGAACTTATGGTTGGCTCCATTGTGCATACTTTTTTAGCACAATCTCAAAACACTTATATTTCTCTTATTTTTATTGGGTTGTTGATATTATCTACGCATGTATCAAGAACAGACAAACATTTTTTAGAGAAAATATTTAAAAATCCATACTCAATCTATTTGAGCGAATACTTATTGTTATCTCTACCATTTTTTATTATCTGGTTAATCAATTATAACTTGATTGGTTTAGGAGGTCTCATGCTCATTGCTTTTTTAATTCCCTTGATTAGACTAAATCTAAACATACGGAAGATAGGTTCAATCTCCATGTTGCTGTTAAACCCTTTTACCACAAACCTAAATTCAAAATTGAAAGTCAGTTTACCATTTATTTCTCCAATTTCTTTTGAATGGATAAGTGGGATAAGAAGAAATTTACTTATACTGACTCCAACATATCTG
>JGI20214J51088_10000471_pt1 | contig 28367 bp, 23 predicted proteins | sample WetSurMetagenome_FD_51088 | JGI IMG/M metagenome (IMG submission 51088) | reverse complement strand
ATTTTCTTTTGGTCCTTCTCTTCGAGTGGGAAACATTGTTTCCTACTATAGCCTTTTTGCCTGTGACCTGACAAACTTTTGACATTGCTATCTTTGTTTAAACTTGTTCTGTTTTACCTTCAAAAATCGAGTTGCAAAATAAGTGATTTATATTCTATTAACCAAATTTTGATTCCATTTTTTTGCCCGATAATTGCCATTTTAACCCTTACACGCTGATAATCTGTTTTCTAAGCATATTAAGGGCAGTTGCTGAGAAGCGCGAAATATTGGTAGACCGGCTGTCTCCGAAGGTATGTTTTTCGGCTTTGGTGCCTGTTGGGGTAGCAACAGAAATCCAGACAGTACCAACTGGCTTTTCATCTGTACCTCCTGTTGGTCCGGCGACACCGGTAACAGCCAGAGCAAAATCCGTCTTAAGTACTTCTCTGGCTCCCCGGGCCATGGCAAGCGCTGTTTCTTCGCTTACTGCGCCATATTTATTAATTATTGCCGGGTCAACCTTAAGCAGGTTTGTTTTGACTTCGTTTGAATAGGCTACGACAGATCCTTTATACCAATCCGATGCACCTGCGATTGCAGTTATCATGGAAGCAATTGTTCCGCCAGTGCAGCTCTCAGCCGTACACATTGTTTTGTTCCTTTCTTTCAGTAGATTGCCTACTGCTTCCTCAAGCGATACTTCTCCCTCAGCATAAATTGCATCAGGTATTATTCCATACAGTTTTTTGGCTTCCTTTTCAACAATCCTGACAAGCTGATCTTTAGAACTGCCCCTGGCTGTCAGGCGCAGCTTTACAAGTCCAAATGCAGGAAGGTATGCAAGCTTTATCTCTTTCGAAAGCTCCTTTTCAAACTCTTCGAGCCGTTCAGCCAGAACAGCCTCGCCGATTCCGTAGGTCATAAAGTTTCTGTGAACGATAGCTGTACCTGAAAACTCATTTGAGAGAAGTGGCAGTACGTATTCATTCATCAGGAAGATCATTTCAGAAGGGACGCCTGGCATTGAAACCACCACTTTTTTGTTAACCCTGAAAAGCATTCCAGGAGCTGTTCCAGCCTTATTCATCAGTACGGTACAGCACTCAGGAACATAAGCCTGTCCCCTGTTCTTTTCATTCATAGGGAAACCGCGTCGTTTCATCCTGCCTTCCACCTCGCTGAAAACAGCCTCACTGAAAACAAGTGATGTATTGAAATATTTACAGAGTGTCTGTTTTGTTATATCGTCACTGGTAGGACCCAGTCCGCCTGTGATAAGTACAATATCAGCTACAGCAAGCGATGAGTCAAGTGCATTAATGATTTCATTCTCTTTATCCTGTATTGAGGTTATCCTGTTTACAGCAACTCCTGTTTTATTCAGTTCACGACCCATCCATGCAGAGTTAGTGTCAACAGTCTGCCCTATCAGAATCTCGTCTCCAATTGTAATAATTTCTGCTAAAGTCATTTTATAATATTAAAAATTATCTGACCGGGGTCAGCTTAATAAGTTTAACCCCGTGTTTATTTATTTTGCCTGATATTTCATTTGAAACAGTCCCTTCATCCTGTTGTCTCCAGAGATCTCTCATGTTGTATGTTCCGTCAAGACCAATATCCTTAAGTTTAAGAGTATATAATGAACATATAGGTGTACTTTCCCATGAAATCATTTCAACAGGGTTTTCCTCGCTCCCGCTTAAATTGAATATACCAATTGCCAAGGCGCCATCGGCAAGAGGTTTGCTCCATACCTGCAGATCACCGTTATCCAGCACTTTTGAAGCCTGTATGCCAAGCGAATCCTGGTTAACTGCAATAACTTCATCGTTTGTAAGGAGGTTGAGAGTAAACTCATCCAATTCAGTAAGATTGCAACCTATAAGCAGTGGAGCGGATAGCATTGCCCATAATGAAATGTGGGTATATTGTTCATCGGGGGTAAGTTTTGATTCATGAAGATCAGAGCTCCATCCCACTTTTCCCACAACGAGCATATCCGGATCATTCCAATGGCCCGGCCCGGCATATGGTGACAGTGGTGCCTGTGAAAACCCTATATCTGACATACTTGACCAGGAATCGTTAATATCGCCGGTGGTTCTCCATAGATTTCCGTTAAGCTTTGCCCCCCATTTCCACACGTCGGCCATGCCATACTGGCATAAGCTGTATACTATGTCACGGCTGCACTGCTGAAGTGCTGTTCCCATAACAATATATGGTTTCTGAAATCCATCAAGCGTAGTATCAGTATTTATATCACCATAAGAGCACCAGTCATATTTTAGGTAGTCAATACCCCATTTGGCATATGACATGGCATCCTGTTTTTCATGCCGGTAAGAGCCAAGGTATCCGCCGCATGTTTTTGGGCCTGGTGAAGAATAAATTCCCATTTTAAATCCTTTTGAGTGAACATAGTCAGTCAGGCTCTTCATGTCAGGGAACTTGTTATTTGTGACTATCTCTCCGTTTGAAGCTCTCTGTGGTGCTTCCCATCCATCATCAATATTTATATATGTCCAGCCATGATCAGCAAGTCCGGTCGACTCAAATGCATCAGCTGCAGCTTTTACTCTTGTTTCATTGACCTCCAGGCCCCAGCAGTTCCATGAGTTCCATCCCATAATTGGGGTTAAGGCAAGACCTTTGCCAATGACAATTCTCAATTCACGGCTATCTTTTCCGACATTATTTTCTGCGTTGAGCTCCACTCTGTATTCACCATTTTTTGCGATCACACCTGATATCACACCTGTGTTGCCATCAAGCTTTAGTCCTTCAGGAAGACCTTTCGCCAAGAATCTCATCGGTCTTTCTCCGGCAGCAGGAATCCTGAAAATAAAAGGTTTACCGGCTGATGCTCCTGTTACCGTTGCTCCGTTGATATGGGGAGCAGCAGGGGCAGTTGGTGTTAATATATATTTTTCCTCTTTTGATAATGGAATCAGTTCAGGAGCCTTTCCCTTATACTCAAAACATGCGTTAATCACATCGGCATGATCATAGTAATTGTTTTTGTTTTCACCTTTTGTTACGACAAGAGCAAATATTTTTCTTCCGCGAAGGTTTACATCTGCCACCCTGACTGAATCTGAGTTGGTCATTTCACCGCTTCTCCATAGAATCTTTTTATCTGCCATTATTACGAATTCTACTGATCCGTTTTCTCCCGCTTCATCATCAACACCCACCAGAGCGTGAAAGCGCTGCACCTTCCCATCGAGGCTCAGCATCATACGGCATTCTGAGTGCAGTCCGACACCGTTATCATAAGATTTGCCATTTACAGTCAGCTTATTATTGCCAACACTCACATTCTTACCTGGAGTGCCCCATCCAACCTCAATAAGAGAGAGGTTCCCGTCAGAAAGCCATGATTTCTTTATCTCATTCTTACACCCGGGCAGAAAGAGCATCAGAAGAGAAAGCAACAGATAAATTTTCTTCATATTGCGTTTTTGTTTCGGAATTAACAAAATTATCAATATTTTGGGTTCAGATACGTAAGGCATGAATGTTTTTGAAGACGACAAGAGACTTGTTAATGTGGCTGAATATGTAAAGAAAGAGATTTGCAGTTATGACAGCGGCCACGACTGGCATCATATTAACCGGGTACTAAAAACTTCATTATATATCTGTAAACAGGAAAACCGTGGAGATATTCCCACAATTACTCTGGGAGCATTGATGCACGATATTGGAGACCGCAAATTTGGCACCGGAGACAAACAGTATGAGATCAGGCTATTTTTAGAAGAACTGGGTTTTGAAAATCATATAATTGATTCAGTGATAGATATTAACGCTAACATTTCTTTTTCTTCATGTGACAAGAACACCGGGAAGACAATTGAGCTTATGATAGTTCAGGATGCTGACAGGCTTGATGCAATCGGTGCGATAGGCATTGCAAGGGCATTTAATTACGGGGGATTTAAAAACAGGGCAATTTATGATCCAGATTATGAGGCTCTTTCAGTGGGTGACATGAATGCTTATCGCAAGTCAACATCACCTACAATTAATCACTTCTACGAGAAGCTTTTGCTTCTGAAGGACATGATGAACACTGCTGCTGGCAGAAAAATTGCAGAAGAAAGGCACAGGTTTATGGAATTATTCCTGAAGGAATTTTATAAGGAGTGGAATACCGGGGAGATGGAAATTTGAGGATTTGAAAATTTGAAAATTTGAAGATTTGAAGATTTGAAGATGAACAGAAATTAAACGCAATGAAAACTATCGGGCTTATTGGAGGTACGGGCTGGGTTTCGACCAGTGAGTATTACAAAATCATTAACGAAGAGACCAACAAGCGGCTTGGAGGCCTGAATTTTTCCAAATGCATTCTCTACTCACTTGATTATGGTGAGATTGACCGTTTGAATTCCGAAGGTAACAAAGACGGGGTTTACAAACTGTTGTCTTCCGCCACAAAGAAAGTAGTTGAATCTGGAGCCGGCTTTATACTTCTATGCGCTAATTCCCTGCATCAGTTTGCTGATAAACTTCAAAAAGAGACAGATGTTCCTTTAATTCATATAGCCACGGTCACAGCCAAAGAAATAAACAGGCAGGGACTCTCAAAAGTGGGGTTGATAGGCACAAAGCAAACCATGGAAATGGATTTCTATACGAAGAACCTAGAAAAAAACAATATTGCTGCAATTGTGCCTGATAAGAAAGAAAGGGATTACATCCAGTCTGTTATTTCTGGTGAGTTGCTTAAGAACCTTTTCCTCAGGGAGTCAAAAGAGCATTTTCTGGAGATCATCCGTGAGCTGGAGTCTAATGGTGCGCAGGGTATTGTTCTGGGCTGCACCGAGATTCCTTTGTTAGTAAGGCAGGAAGATGTATCCTTACCACTTTTCAACACATTGAAAATTCACGCTATTGCGGCAGTTGACTATTCGATTGGATCCTGAATTGAAATCGCAACAATTTAATTTTGCATGAATTAAAATTCAAAGCGTACATTTGTTGTTTAAAAATCGTTTTTCAGAGTGAAAAAGATAAGGGTGTATAACCGGCAGACCGGGGAAACAGAGTTTGAAAATACTTATAAAGGTGGCGGTTTGCATTTTTTATACAAGACCGATTTAGGGAAAGCGCTCACAAGTTCAATATTAAATAAGCGATTGATATCAAAACTTTACGGGAGGGCCGTAAGGAGTCGTCAGTCGACTTCAATGATTAAGAAATTCATTAAGAATTATAACATTGATGTTTCAGAGATCAAACATCCCATAAGCTCATTTCGTTGCTTTAATGATTTTTTTATAAGAGAACTAAAAGAGAATGCACGTCCCATAGAAAAGGATCCGCAGGCACTTATCGCACCTGCAGATTCACGTCTGTTTGTATTTGATCTGGCCAGCAGACCTAATCTCCCTGTTAAGGGCTACTGGTACCTGCTGAATGAATTGATTAAGGACAAAAAGCTTGCAAAGGAATATTCAGACGGTTGGTGTTTTATTTACCGCCTTGCTCCGTGCGACTATCACAGGTATTGCTATATTGACAACGGTTTTCACGACAGGGTGAAACGAATACGTGGCGTTCTCCACTCCGTTAATCCTGTGGCACTCTCTTCAATTAACAACCTGATATCAAAGAATTACAGGGTTCTTACTGTATTAAATACCGAGCATTTTGGCACTGTCCTTCATCTTGAGGTTGGTGCGCTTCTTGTTGGTGAGATTGTCAACATAAACAAAAATGCACACAGTTTTGTCCGGGGAGAAGAAAAAGGCTGGTTTGAGTATGGCGGTTCCACAATAATACAGATTTTCAAAAAGGATGTGATTATGCCCGACACAGATATAATAAAGAACTCTCTGAAAGGCACTGAATGTCTCGTTAAGATGGGAGAAAAAACCGGACATAAGAACCAGAAATGACAGTGATTCTCCCGTTTGGTTTTCCTCTTTTTCCCCTGTTATTCAAATCTGATTTTTTTTGCTTCGAAGGCTTCACTGAGCTTAAGCATTGCCTGACTCTTTACCGAATCAACATTACTTATTGTACTCCAGATACGCACAGTTATTGTGCAGTTATCAGGATTGGCTCTGTTGTATATTATAACAGGGATCTTCTGCGGAAGAACGCCAGGGATATTAATAATAGTGTTATTTATTACTTCATTTATAACATTTGAATCCAATTCCTTTCCTGACAATGTAAACCATATCATAACCCGCTTCTGGTCGTTGCTATACGTCCAGTTTGTAATGTTCTGTGACAAAATATTCCCATTTGGAATGATCACCTCTGCCCCATCAGCTGTGCTTAGTGTACTGGCACGTAACCCAATCTCCTTAACCTTTCCTGCCTGTCCGCTTACTTCTATTTCATCACCAATCTGCAGTGAACCGTCAAATATCAATATGATGCCTGAAACAAAGTTATTTACCACATTCTGCAGGCCCATACCAATACCTACACCTAAAGCACCAAGTACAATAGTCAGTTTATCTATAGGAAGCCCTGATGCTGCAATGGCAATAAGATATCCGCACACCAGTACAATAAGCCGGGTGATGAGAAGACGCGAGTGCTGCTTTTTTGAAACGAGGGTTGACTCTTCTGTTTCAGTCCCTGTCTCTCCGAAAAGGAAGCTTATGAGTTTCTGCAGAATATGGGCAAACCAGATAATGGCGAAGAACCATATTACGCTGACAAGTTTGAACGAGATACTTCCAATGCTTCTGGGAGTGGTCAGTACTGTTATTCCATCCTTTATTATTGCATGATATATGTTAAGATTTGATGCAAGCATCAGAAACCACAGCATGACTGCAATAATCAGGAGCGGGATTTTTATCCGTTTGTCAACTACTGAAATGTCAAAAGGCTTATAGAAACCCTTTTTAATTCTGCTGCTTTGTAGCTGAACAAGCACTACCTCTGTAATAGTGTCAATGAATATCGGCAGTACGACCACCTGAGTGACAGCAATAATTGAAGCAATCCCCAGTATTCCTGATAAGGAGAAACGCCCTAAAATATTACAAATGATTGCAAGTGCTGCTAGCGACATTCCAGTAATTACTGATCTCTTTATCAGTTTATAGTATGGTCTCTCTTTATTAAGTTTTCTGAGGAAGGATCCGGAAAAGATAAAAACAGACAGGTGAACAATTAAAATCAGCAACCTGGCAAACAATGTCGGCTCTGCAAGCAGGTAAATAAAAGTGTCTGTTACAAATAATGCAATGAGAATTAGCCAGTTTAATCTGAAACCAGCATCCTCCCTTTTAAAAAATATCACTGACGCAATTATCATCATTACCAGAAACTCAATTGCCAGGTAGGATGTCGGGGCATATGCGTCAAATAATGGCATCAGGGACATCAGCACAACCAGCAAAGATAAAACCGGATAGCTGCTTAAATAATGCAGGTTAAGAAACCTGTATTTGCTGTCTGTTTCATTTAATGAATAAAGAAGTTTTCGCTTGAGAAAAAGCCAGGAAAAGAGCAATATTGCCAGGAAAATAATAATAATCCTTTTTCCGGATGTCTGGTTAATGTAATAGATGATCGCCTTTCTTTCACTCCCCAGGGCGCTTAATACCGAGCTGGCAGATTTATTGTCAGATGCAATTATTTTTGCAGGCTGCCACATATAGCTGGTTTCAGATCCGAAAAGTTGCCTGCCTGACCTGTCAAGTCTGATGTCAACAATATTGAGAATGCCGGAAAGTGTCATTGCATTGTCAGCCACTCTCACCTTTATTGCATTCAGTGTGTCTATACTGGTTTTGGCAATGCTATCTGTCCTGGACCATTTCTTTTCCATCCTGGAAAGCCTCTTGTCATATACTTTTCTGAGGTTGGCATCATCATAAAGTTTATGAAAAACTGTATCTGACAGTATATTTTTAAGATCTGTTTTTGCATAATATACCCTGTCAAATGTTTTTGTTATATGCTTTTGAAATCTGATATTCTCCGCCTTCAGGCTTGCTGCAAAACTCTGATAAAGGTATAGGTTTCTGATATTTACGACAGTATTCCTTCCTCTGGTATTGTCTCGGATCAGGTTAATGTCATCGGTCATGTCATAAATTCTCCTTTTAATGCCCTCAATCTCGAACTCAAGGGTAACGCTGTCTCTTATAACATTCAGTTTGTCATTCACCCTCTCAATACTCATCATATAGTCGCTCGGAGTAAGGGAATCTGAGGTTCCAAATAACTCGCTATGCATCAAACCTTTGTGGTTTTCTTTAATTTGAACCGATAAGTTTTCCGCGTCAGAATGAGCCGGCTTTTGATTTGCGCTTACTGTTGAGTGTTTATGATCAGCCTGTGCCGAAGACCCGAAACTGATAATAATGAGAAAAAGAAATATTGAAAAACGTTTCATTTGATGTTGTGTAATGATAAACTGAATCGTTCCTCTGAATGAAGATCAGACAGAAGGATAAATTCAAATTTTAAATAGAGCAATCAAAGTGACCCTGGTCACCTTTACTGTGTTTTGCGGGTCAAAATCAGGTGCAAAAATAGTATTATTTAATATTCGGCTGTTATTTAGCTGCCAAATCTGTATCCTATTCCAGATTCTGTATTCAGCAGCCTTGGTTTTGACGGATCATCTTCTATCTTTTTGCGCAGCTGGGCAATAAATACTCTAAGATATTGAGTCTGATCAATATACCCCATGCCCCATACTTCTTTCAGAATATACTGGTGTGTTAAAACCCTTCCTTCGTTCTTTGACAATAATGCCAGCAATGAATATTCAGTTGAAGTAAGTTTAACAATTTCATCATTTTTGCGGACGACATGACTTGCAAGGTCAATAACTATGTTTCCGAATGTCAGGCAGGGTTTATCAGCAATCTCCTGCCCGAGACGAATGGCGACACGTATGCGTGCAAGCAATTCGCCGGTCCTGAATGGTTTTGTAAGATAGTCATTAGCACCATTATCAAGGGCCTTGATAATGTCATCTTCAGAACTGCGAACAGAAAGAATAAGTATTGGTTTCTGATACCATTCACGAAGTTTTTTAATGACTTCAAGTCCGTCAATGTCAGGCAGTCCCAGGTCAAGAATTATTAATACAGGGTCAATTGAAGCAGCAAGGTTAATCCCCTCTTTTGCTGTTGATGCTTCAGAGATCTTATAACCATTTGCAGACAATGTTATCTCCAGAAGTCTCCTTATCTGGACTTCATCATCAATAATCAATATCGGACCGGAGAGTGTCATTTACTCATCAGTTTTTTTTATTGAGTCAGGGTCAGAAATATTTACCGGGATTTTTATTGTAAACAATGCACCGCCGTTTTTTCTGTTTTCAGCAACAACCGTGCCCTTGTGGGCTTTAACAAAGCCTTTTACAATTGAAAGCCCAAGCCCGGTCCCTCCTGCTTTTGCATCCTTTCCCCTGTAGAACTTATTAAACACCGCAGGCAGCTCAGAAACAACAAAGCCAGTGCCCCTGTCCATTACCTGAATATTTAAATAGCCATTGTCATAGAAAAACTTCACCCTGATCTGGCTTCCTGGCTGAGAATGCTGGGTTGCGTTTAAGATCAGGTTGTGAAGGACCTGTTCCATGAGCCCGAAATCAATCTGAACCAGAGGCATATTTGCCGGGATAATCACTGACATTTTAAAAGGGTTAAGTTCGTTTGCCAATGATTCGGTAACGCTGTTGGCAAGGTCGTGTACGTCGCACCAGTCAGGATGCGGGGTAATGCGACCAGTCTCAAGCCTCGACATATTAAGAAGGTTTTCTATAAGTCTGTTAAGTCTTATTGAGGCAGTATTGATTTCATTATAGAGCTTTTTTCTTATATCTTCTTTATAATCTTGTGCCAGAAGTGTATCGGTAGCACCCATGATGGTGGCAACGGGAATACGCAATTCATGAGAAATAGAGTTAAAAAGTGTTTTGTAAAGCTTCTCTGATTCGCTTATGAGGTATGCCCTTCTGGCTGTGTCTCTTAGAAACTCACGCTCATATTTGCCTGTGATCTGAGAAAGGAAGGTATCCCAGAACAGTTCCTCGCCATGAGTGAATACTGAAGGCTGCTGAACTGCAATTACACCCATGTTACCGCTATTCCCCTGCAAAGGATAGAATGTAAAAGTTCCTGAGGGAAGAGTGTCAGTGTTTCTGCCTGCTTTGACAGAATGTTTGAAAACCCAACCTGCCACGCTCATTTCATTTTCAGTGAGCAAAGTATCAGAACCAGCGTGAGATTGAATCTCAAGCTGATTATCTTCATTTTTAATTAGTATAACACAGTCTAGCTGAAAATATTTTTTAATATAGGTTTCCGCAATCCTTGTAACCTCATCGTAACCCGAAATAGTTGAGAGATCTTTTGTAAGCTGATAAAGAGCATTGGTTCTCTCTTCCCGAATTCTGGTTTTAATTTCCTGCCTTCTTAACCTGGAGGTCAGAATTCCGTTCAGAATTGCAATTATGAAAAACATCATTAACATTAGCAAATCTTCCGGACGGCCTATATGCAATGTAAATTGGGGAGGAATGAAAAAATAATCCCAGATCACTGCACTTAATAATGCTGCAAGCAATATTGGTCCGGTGCCATAGAAGATTGCGAGAATAGAAACCAGGAATAATAAGCCAAACGATACTATCTGGTAGCCGATAAAATCCTTTACCAGGTAAAACCCAACCGAGGTCAGGGTTACAAATAGAAAAACAGAAATATATTGTTTAAATCCTGATGTAAACGGTGGTAAAGAAACCTTGCCCCGCATTTTATCTTTAGACTGAATATCTGAGCCAAGTATATAAACATCAATGTTTCCGCTATAACGTAACAGTCTGTTTACAAAATTGCCCAATTTCAAAAGTGAATAAAGGTTACTGTAACGCGGTTTCCCGACAATAATATGTGTTATGTTTTCCTTTTGGGCGAAGTCTATAATGGCCTTAACAACATCGTTATTTGTTTTGATGCGGACATCTATACCCAGTTGCTTTGCCAGCTTAATATTCCTGTCGAGTTGCACCCGTTCCCTTGCTGTCAGATTATGAGCCGTTTCAATGTACAGTGCCTGAATATGAGCCCCCAGGGAATATGAAAAATTCTTTGCCCAGCGAAGTAAACGGGATGAGTGCTGGTTATAGTCGATTGCAACCAACAGGTGCATGCCCGATTTCCAGGGGCCGCGGATACGGTTGTGTTGCATGTAGTCATGCAGTTGTTTGTCGACCCGGTCGGCAACAATTCTCAAGGCCATCTCCCGCAGGGCAGTTATGTTTCCTTTCCTGAAGAAGTTCTCAATTGCTTCCCTGGAGCGTTCAGCAGTGTAGACTTTGCCTTCAGAGAGTCTTTGAAGCAATTCTTCAGGAGTAAGATCTACAAGCTCAACCTCATCGGCATTCTCAAAAATCTCGTCAGGGAGCGTCTCCCTTACTATAACTCCTGTTATTTGCGCAACAGTTTCAGATCTGCTTTCAAGATGTTGTACATTAAGGGTGGTGTAAACATTTATTCCATTCTCAAGTATTTCAAGCACATCCTGGTAACGTTTTATATGACGGCTTCCCGGAGCGTTGGTATGAGCAAGTTCATCAACCAGGATAATCCCAGGCTTCCTTGCAATAATTGAGTCAAGATCCATTTCATGAACAGTAATGGACTTGTATTCAGACGATTTGCGTTGAATATGTTCAAAGCCTTCAACAAGATCAGCAGTCTCTTTACGGTTATGTGTCTCAACATACCCTATTACAATATCATTTCCCTTCAGCTTTTCAGCATGTGCAGCCTGAAGCATTGTATATGTTTTACCAACACCAGCACACATACCAAAAAATATTTTCAGCTTACCTCTTCTGCTTTTTTCTTCATCATTTATCAAAGAAGCAAGAAGTGAATCGGGGTCGGGCCTGTTTATTTCCGGATACATTCTTTAGCTGTTTTCTATCCTCATTATTAACTGGTTGGTTTGTTCCTCCAGCTTTCTGATTTGGCTCAACAATATTTTTAAATCATCAGCACTACCTGAACCAGGTTCTTTGATTGATTCTTTATGTAAAACTACTGCCATTTTTTGATTATTGGCATTAAGCTTTTCAGCCATTTCGTTAAAAATTACAGATAATTCATAGACTTCGTCATTACCATTAAGTATCAGTTTTCTATTGTAGTTATCTGCTGATATTTCTTTTATGCCATCATATAACTTGTGAAACCTGTCATTGAAGTATGATGAAAAGCTGAATGTGAAACCGTATGCAATCAAAAAGCAGAATGCACCGATAAATGACATTTGAAGCAATGCTGACTTTGCCGAAGCCCTGGCATCGTTGGTTTTATCTTCGATGGCCTTTTCATTTATCTGTGCCAGATGGATCAGGTTACTATAAAGACCCTTGTATTGTGCCTGAATAGTTATAACGTCAGTGGTTTGTATTTTTGAAGATTTAGTAATTTTTGCTACAGTCAGATAAAAGTCGCTGAAGGTTTTATCAATGTCTTTGGCCAGATTATCTTCGCCGATTTCTGTTATGTTCTTCTTTTCCATATCCAGCGATTTGTTGAATTTTCTGATCTCCCCGTCAATAAGGCTTTTTTCCGGATTACGTTTTGTCAGGGCACAATTTGTAATTTCCTGAAAAACGGTAGTCAGGGCTTCAGACATATCCTGTGCATAAACGACAGAATAATGGTTCTCTTTAAGGATTTTACTGGTTTTTGAAGAAAGTTCATTCAGGTAAAATGCCGATGAAACGCAAAGAAGTAATATTATAGCCAGAAAGAGTACCATACCCATGGTAAATTTTCTATTTCGGATCGTTGTTTTCATGTCAATAAACTTTTACTTTTTATAATCAGGGTCATTAGCCAGCTTGTCAAGTTCTATATTCAATAAAAGCACATTGACTCGCTTTTCACCCAGAATCGAAAGCTGAGGGTCTTCAGTCTGATCTTCAATGAGCTGTTTTAATCTCATTTTTTGTATGTTAGTGAAGCCTCTTGCGTTTGCAATTCGCTCAGACTGCAGAAAAGCAGATTTTGGCGAAACATGAGGATCAAGGCCGCTTGCAGATGCAAAAAGCATCTCCGGGGGTATTACTGCAAGACTATCAAGCTTATTAAAAGCAATGAAATTAATCCTGCGTTGGTTTACCAGTTTTTTAAGTTTTTCATTTGTTAAGCTCAGATTTGAACCGCCTGATGGCAGTGGATTATAATCAACTGCCGATGGTCTGGAACTGAAATATATTGTACTATCTGATTTTTGTCCGATGAGAGTACTACCTATTATTCTGCCATCACTTATGATAAGGCTGCCGTTTGCTTTAGCATGGAAAGCTATTTGCGCTATACCGGTAATAAATAGCGGATATACAATTCCGGTCAGAACGGTAAGAAAGAAAAATATTTTTAAAGATATTGTCAGAGATTTCATTGGTACTAAGTATTAAAAGTTGATAAGGAAATCAATCAGTTTAATGCCAATAAAGGGGGCAATTAAACCACCGAAACCAAAAATTGCCAGGTTACGGGTTAACGCCTTATTTGCTGAAACGGGCCGGTAACGGACCCCTTTTAAGGCGAGAGGTACAAGAAGCACTATTATAAGTGCATTAAAGATAATTGCACTCAGGATTGCGCTTTGTGGCGAACCTAGTTTCATGATATTCAGGACAGAGAGGACCCCTGTTGAATTGCTTCCGGTATACAATGACACTGCTATTGCCGGTATAATTGCAAAATATTTTGCCACATCGTTGGCAATGCTGAATGTGGTAAGTGAACCACGGGTCATAAGCAACTGTTTTCCAACTTCTACGACTTCAATAAGCTTTGTCGGATTGCTATCCAGATCCACCATATTACCAGCCTCACGGGCAGCCTGAGTTCCGGAATTCATTGCAATTCCAATATCAGCCTGGGCGAGTGCCGGTGCATCATTTGTTCCATCGCCTATCATCCCCACCAAATGGCCGTTTGACTGTTCTTCCCGTATGCGGCGCAGCTTGTCTTCCGGCTTTGCCTCAGCCATAAAGTCATCAACCCCGGCTTCTGCAGCTATTGCAGCAGCAGTGAGATGATTATCACCGGTGATCATAACAGTTTTAATGCCCATTTTACGAAGTTCCGCAAAACGCTGCCTGATCCCTCCCTTTACAATATCCTTTAAATGAATAACTCCAAGCACCTTGTTGTTTTCAGCAACAACAAGCGGGGTGGCGCCCTGACGTGCAAGGTCAGAGACTATATCCTGAATTTTTTGCGGGTAATAGCCATTATTGTTATGAATAAATGTACGGATTGCCTCTGATGAGCCTTTACGTATATGATTGGTTCCACCATCATGGGCAACCAGATCTACTCCACTCATTCTTGATTGTGCTGTAAAAGGAATAAATGTTGCATGGAGATTTGAAATATCCCGGCCTCTTATTCCGAATTTATCTTTTGCAAGTATTACAATAGACCTTCCTTCAGGTGTTTCATCAGATAGTGATGATATCTGTGCCGCATCGGCAAGTTCCTCAATGGAGACCCCTTCAGCCGGGATAAAATCTGTTGCCATACGGTTTCCAAGGGTAATGGTTCCGGTCTTATCAAGTAACAGCACATCAACATCACCGGCTGCTTCAATAGCACGGCCGCTGGTGGCAATAACGTTTCGTTGCAGGAGCCTGTCCATCCCGCTGATCCCTATTGCACTTAGCAAACCGCCAATAGTTGTTGGAATAAGGCAAACTAACAAGGCAACAAGGACCGGAAGAGTAAGGTTTTGAGACTGAGGCAGTCCGGATGCTTTCAGGCTGTAACCAAAAAACGCCGGCAGGGTCACCACTGCCAGAAGAAAGATGACAGACAGCCCTGATAAAAGAATGGATAATGCAATTTCATTTGGTGTCTTTTGTCTTCTGGCTCCTTCAACAAGAGCAATCATCCGGTCAATAAATGTCTTTCCCGATTCGGTTGTTATTTTGATAAGAATGCGGTCGCTTATAACTTTTGTTCCTCCTGTCACGGCTGACCGGTCCCCCCCACTCTCCCTTATAACAGGAGCGGACTCGCCTGTAATGGCCGATTCATCAACGCTGGCAATACCTTCTATTACTTCTCCGTCAGAAGGAATAATGTCACCTGATTCACATATTACAATATCTCCTTTTTTAAGATCGGTTGCCGGTATCAGGGTTTCCTGTTTGCCGTTTACTTTTCTTGCTTTAGCCTGGGATCGGTTTTTCCTGAGGCTTTCAGCCTGAGCCTTACCACGACCCTCAGCAATTGCCTCGGAGAAATTTGCAAACAAAACAGTAAGCCATAGCCAAAAATCAATCTTAACATCAAATGATGAAAAGTTATTTTCGATAATACTTATAAGAATATTTATTGCAATCAGAACCGCACCTATCCAGACTATAAAAATGACAGGGTTTTTAATCAGTTGAAAGGGATTAAGTTTATAAACACTATCCTTGCCTGCCTGAAGAAGGAGTGTTAAGTTGAACATGCTGTTCTTTTGTTTAGTGCTCATATACCTGGTTTTAAAAGGTTATGCCCTGGTTAAGCAGTAAATGTTCGGCTACCGGGCCCAGTGACAATGCCGGGAAAAAGGTTAACCCTCCTACTATAATGATTACAGAAATAAGTAACACGATAAAGAGCCAGTTGTCAGTATGAAATGTGCCATCTGAAAGCGGAGTGATTTTTTTGGCTGCCAGGCTGCCTGAAATTGCCATAACAGGGATTATTACTCCAAAGCGGCCTATTAACATTCCTATTCCCAGTGTGAGATTATAGAAAACTGTGTTTGCGCTGAGTCCTGCAAAAGCGCTTCCGTTGTTTCCGGCAGCTGAGCTGAAGGCATAGAGTATTTCAGACAACCCATGGGCGCCTGCATTGTTAAGACCAGCCAAACCTGCATGGCATGATACAGCCCATGCAGAAAAAACCAGAATAACAATACCAGGCGCCAGTACAGCAATAATGGCCATCTGAACTTCAAAAGCCTCAATCTTTTTACCGAGGTATTCGGGGGTCCGTCCCACCATCAGACCTGCAATAAAGACAGTAAGTATAATGAAAATGACCATGCCNTACATACCTGCACCAACNCCCCCGAAAATGACTTCACCCAGTAAAATATTAATCAGCGCAATCATTCCTCCAAGTGGTGAAAGACTGTCGTGCATAGCAATGACTGACCCGTTTGAAGCAGCTGTTGTAGATGTTGACCAAAGAATACTGTTTGCAATGCCAAAACGTGTCTCTTTTCCTTCCATGAGTGGCAGTTTCCCAAATACCGGGTTGGCTGAAAACTCAGAAAACAGTGACAGACAGAGACCTGTGACAAAAAGAATGAGCATAGCTAAAAAGATTGCTCTTCCATGTTTTACAGCGCCGGTCATCCTCCCGTAAGTGAAAGTAAGTGAGACCGGGATAAGAAGAATAGACAGCATTTCAAGAAAATTGCTCAATGGTGTCGGGTTCTCGAATGGATGAGCACTGTTGGCATTGAAAAAGCCCCCTCCGTTTGTCCCGAGTTGTTTTATAGCAATCTGGGAGGCTGTCGGACCCATAGGAATAATCTGTTGATGACCCTGTAAAGCAGAAACAGCTACGTAAGGTTTGAAATTTTGAATAACCCCCTGTCCTGCTAGAGCAATTGCAAGGAGAATTGAAAATGGCAAAAGCACATAAACAACTGAACGTGTGAGATCAACCCAGAAATTGCCTAATTCATCTGTGTTTTTCCGTGAAACTCCCCTGATCACTGCAAGTAATACAGCGATACCTGTTGCAGCACTGACAAAATTCTGAACAGTAAGGCCGATCATTTGTACAAAATAGCTTAACGTGGTCTCCCCTGCATAACCCTGCCAGTTTGTATTTGTCATAAAACTTACTGATGTATTAAATGCCGAATGCCATGATACATCAGGAAGGCTTTCCGGATTCAGAGGCAGGTATGCCTGAAACACCTGCAATAGAAAAACAAAAATAAGACCTGTAAGATTGAATATCAGCAGGTCAAAAGTATAAGACTTCCAGTTTGATTCCCGGAGAGGATCAATTCCGGCAAATTTATAAATGGTTTTCTCCAGCCACCCAAATACAGGAACCATAATATGCCTGCTGCCGGTAAAGACTTTGCTCATGTAACTGCCTATGAGTGGGGTAATTGAAATCAGAACAGCAAAAAAAAGAAACAACTGTATAAAATCATGGCTTTTCATATCATCGTCTTTTGTTTTTGTTATTGATAAATGACTTGTAAAACCAATTCAAAGCCCAGCTGTAAACTAATACAACTGAAACAAATAAGAATGCCAGATATAGAATCCAGAATATTGTCATGACCTAGAATTTTTCAGGTTTAACAAGTGAATAGACCAGGTAACACATTATAAAGAAAGATATCAGGCCGCCAATCAGATAATCTGTGAATGTATTGTCTACGACTGGTACTGTGGCAATTAAAATCATCATTCTCATTTTAGTATCGCTTTATTACACGATACAAAATTGCACCCGCATTAATAATGATTTTATAAAAAAGGGGGTTCCGGATATAAGGATTTTATAAAAACAGAAAATCGGGAGTCATATTTCATAAAAAAAGAGAGGAAAAAATCCTCTCAATCCAACTAATTCAACATTACTGTTTGTCTCAAAATATAAAATTGAAAAGATATCCTACTATCATTATTCCGATTGCCATGATACCGGCAAAAGTCAGTATAAAAGGAAGCTTAAGAACTTTCTTAAGTATAATCATTTCAGGTAGCGACAGGCCTATTACAGCCATCATGAATGCCAGGGCAGTACCAAGCGATGCTCCTTTTTCAATAAGCACGGAGACTATCGGAATAATCCCTGCAGCATTTGAATAGAGAGGGACACCTATTATCACAGACAGAGGGACACTGTACCATGCCGATTTCCCCATAAGCGAAGCCATGTATTCCTGCGGGACATAACCATGTGCCGCGGCACCTACGGCAATCCCTAAAACAACATATATCCAAACCTTGCCAACAATCTCTTTAACAGCATTGAAACCATACTGAATACGATCTGAAAACTGCAATTTCTCAGTCTCCTCATCAGAATTACCAAACTGAGTCTCATAAACCCAATCCTGAACCCAGTGTTTAAGGTTAAGCTTCCCTATCACCCAGCCTGCTGTTATTGCAATTATCAATCCGGCCACCACATATATCAACGCTGTCTGCCAGCCAAACATTCCAAAGAGAAGTATAACCGCCACCTCATTAATCATTGGTGATGCAATGAGGAATGAAAAAGTAACACCTATCGGTATCCCCGCTTCAACAAAGCCCAGGAAAAGCGGAATGGCTGAGCAAGAGCAAAATGGAGTTACAATACCGAGCAATGAAGCCAGAACATTTCCCGTAAAAAGCGATTTGCCTTCGAGAATTTTCCGGGTTTTTTCGGGAGAAAAGTAAGAACGGACTATCCCAACAAAAAAGATTATTAATGTAAGCAACAGTATGACCTTCGGAACTTCAAAAGTGAAGAACCTTAACGCTTCAGTGAAATGTGAACCTGCCCTTAATCCTGGAATGATATCTATAAGCCAGTCAGTTACCGGCTTTAGAAAATGATATATCAGGAACCATACAGGCAACAAAAGAGATGTCAGTATTGTCTTTTTGTGTGTATTAAAATATTGATTCATTTTATTTCGGTTAAATACGAAATGCTAATTCAAAAAAAATTATATGAACAACCTTATTAAATAATAAATGCCAACCCCGATAAAAAGTACAGCAACCACACGTCTGAACCATAGTTCAAAGATTTTAATGTGATTGTATACTTTCCCAACACTTCCAACGGCATACGCAATCAGCCAGGCAAAGATTATTACAGGTAGTCCGGTGGCCATGGCAAATATTACCGGGAGGTAAAGTCCTCCTGCACTGGCAATTGTCATTGGGATCAACATGGCAAAATATAAGACACCGCTATAAGGACAGAAAGCCAGGGCAAAAACAATTCCAAGCAATAGTGTGCTTCCGTAACTTCCTTTTCCTTTGTTACCAATCTTTTCTGTCAGAGCGGAAAGACCAGGAAATTTAATTTTAAGCACATCAAGCATAAACAGTCCGATTATAATAAGGAGAGGGCCAAGAACTTTTTCTCCCCAGCCCTGAAACAATCTTGAGATATTCATCTGACTTGCACCAAAGAAAAGTATTAGAGCCAGAGCCGTATAGCTGATAGCCCGACCAAGGGTATAGATCAGACCGCTGAAAAAAACGCGCTTTCTGTCTGTTATTTCACGGCTTATAAACCCTATTGCAGAAATATTGGTTGCAAGCGGGCAGGGACTGATTGCTGTCATAAGCCCCAGAATAAATGCAATTATTGCTGAGTATTGTGAATTTTCAATGATGTGCTTTAAAACGTCCATTTAAACTATAGCAGTATTTTTTCTATGGTTGACTTTATCTCTGCTTTTATTTTATCAAGGTCATTTGCATTCATAAAGCCCTCGCTTGTAATATCGATTTTTTTTTCTCCGCGAACAACAAGCAGTGTCTGTCCGCCAACACCCAGCTTATCAGCCAGCTCCTTAAACTTAGCCTCATCGAGATTGATTGAGGTAAAAGTGTAGGTACCTGCCTTCACTTCGCCAGGATATAGCTCTTCAACCGCTTTCCTGGCATTTTCCTCTACTGCCAGACAAGTAGAACATCTGTGAGTAAAATGAAAATAGTATACGTTTATATTTAATGTTTTTATGGCCTGGGCGTTCTCTTTTTTATTTGTCTGGCCATAGCAAGACATAGTGCCTAGCATTAGTGTCACAACAGACACAAATAAGAAAATCTGTCTCATAAATTTGTCTAATATTTTAATAAAACCTTTTTAATTTCTGAAGCAGAAGGGACTCTGCCTTTTATCTCAACATTTTCATTTACCACGAGAGCCGGAGTGGCCATAAGGTGGTATTTCATAATCTCAGAAATGTCTTCCACTTTTATTATTGTGGCCTTAATGCCGTTTTGCTCAACTACCTCACGGGTTATCCTTTCCAGTGTTTTGCATTTTGGGCAACCTGTTCCAAGAATTTTTATTTCCATAATGACATTTTTAATGTGACTGAATAATCAATTCAGAATATTTAACGCTTAATTTTTAAAAACTGTTCAAACAACAGCCGCACCTCTTCCCAATTTTCCTGATTTATACAATATTTAATATACGGAGGGTTTATCTCTCCCTGTATCAGTCCTGCATTTTTCAGTTCTTTCAGATGCTCTGACAGCGTGGAGCGGGCAATAGGAAGTATTTCTGCCATATCTCCGCTATAGCATGACTTATTCAGGTTATTTACAAGATATTCAAGAATGAACACGCGGGTAGGGTTTGAGAGTGCCTTCCCGTATTTTGCCATCTTTTTCTGGTTATCTGTAATTGGATTGCCCTTCTTTATCATTGCAAATTCATTTCGAATAAATCCGAAACGAAAGTAAGGAATTTATTTTAATAATTGTAAAAAAAAATCAGTGACTGTTCGATTAATGAAAAACTTTGATACTGTTTTTTTTTAAATATATGATGAGGGGATTGGCTCGCCGAAGCTCGCCTTTCCCCTGGGAAGATGCCATCAAACAAAAAAAAGCCACTGTCGTGGCTTCTTTTGTTATTTACACATTCCTCCCCCGGATGAATCCGGGTCGGTCTGTGTAAACAACAAAAAGGCTGTTATCACAGCCTTTTTGTTGTTTGAGCGGGAAACGGGATTCGAACCCGCGGCCCTCAGCTTGGGAAGCTGATGCTCTACCAACTGAGCTATTCCCGCAAACGAATAATAAAGTGTGGCAAAAATAATGAAATGATTCATTCAAACAAACTATTTATTACTGCGTGCATTGGTTGCCAGCCCCTCCTGCCAGCCAAGAATTATTAGTCTATTATTTTGAAACATAAGACTTTAATTTTTCCTATATTTGTTATAGTATGAACTAAATTTTAAGTAATTATGAAAAAAATTCCTGTATTATGTTTGGCAGTTGCCTTCTTCTGTTGTCTGTTTAATGTTCAGACTGTCAGAGGTCAAAAGGTTGTAGCAGGTGATATGGCTTTCCTGAAAGGACAGAAATCGATTAATGTAATCTTCGATTTTACAGGACTAAAGATCGAAAAAGAGACTGAGGCTGAGTTTTTGACCAGGGAAATAGCAGAAAGGAATAAAAAAGAGGCCGGAAGCGGCGATAAATTTAAAGAAGACTGGGAAAAAGATAAGACTGACCGTTTAGTAGCAGCATTTATGAAAGTGCTTGGTGAAGAAACAGGTATAAAAGTTGATGATCCCAATGCCAAATATACACTGATTGTTTATGACATAGACCTTACAAATAAGGGATGGGGTAATAAATTTTCAGGTGGCAACCCGGCATCAATGGATGTGGATTTCAAATTTGTTGAAACGGCGTATAAGGACGGGATCCAGTGCCAGCTTCGCTCTGAAAAAGTAAGGTATATGGCAACGATGGGCACATTATCACAAAAGATACAGGGGTGTCTCGAATTTGCAGCACGTCAGGTTGCAAAGACAATGAAGAAGAGTCTGTAAAAGAACAGGTTGGTAGTTAATTAAAATGATGGGAGCAAACTCTAGGTCTGCTCCCATTATTTTATAAATCGGTTATTATTTATCTATGAGCCTCCCATGGGAATTGGACCCACGACCTGCTCATTACGAGTGAGCTGCTCTACCGCTGAGCTAAGGAGGCAATAAAAAAGCAGGGCGTTATTAAGATATAAGTGTGGAATAATTATGTCTCGCTGCATTTCCTCGTGCTTGAGGGAAAACGCCCTGCCATTACAAATATAGAAACTTTTTATTACATCACCATTCCACCGCAGACATTGATTACCTGACCTGATACATAGTCAGACATGTCTGAGGCAAGGAATAATGCGATGTTTGCGACATCATCCGGTGCGCCGCCTCTGCGCAGGGGTATCTTGTTTATCCATTCTGATTTCACATCCTCAGGCAGTTTGTCGGTCATATCTGTCAGTATGAAACCGGGGGCGATTGCATTGCACCTGATATTCCTTGATCCAAGCTCCTTGGCTATGCTCTTTGTGAAGCCGATGATACCGGCTTTTGAAGCAGAGTAGTTTGACTGGCCTGCATTTCCTGTCACACCAACAACAGAGCTCATATTAATGATGGAGCCATATTTCTGCTTCATCATATATTTTGTTGCTGCTTTGGTCAGGTTAAAGACCGACTTCAGGTTCACCATAAGAACAAGGTCCCACTGTTGTTCAGTCATCCTCATTAAAAGTGTATCTCGTGTGATACCTGCATTATTTACCAGGATATCAATTCTGCCAAAGTCGGCAATTATTTTATCAATAACCTGCTCAGAGGCATCAAGTTTTGAGGCATCGGATACATATCCTTTTGCCTTTACACCATGAGCCTCGAGGCTCCTCACTGTTTCAGCGAAATCTTCGTTGTCAACAATGTCAGTAATAGCTACGTCTGCACCTTCTGAAGCGTACTTCAGGGCAATTGCTTTTCCAATACCGCGTGATGCACCGGTAATCACTGCTGTCTTTCCTTTAAGTAATTTCATAGTTTATTATTTGGAGGCACAAATATACTAAAATTATTTTCTGAGGATTGTCTTAACTGTGCTGCCAATGTCAGCCGGAGATATAACAACATGAATTCCACACGCTTGCATTATGCTCATTTTTGCTGCTGCTGTGTCATTTTCTCCACCTATGATCGCTCCTGCATGTCCCATGCGTCTTCCTTTAGGCGAGGTCTGGCCGGCAATGAATCCTATAACAGGTTTGTTGTTATTGTCTTTGACCCATCTGGCAGCTTCAGTCTCCATCTCTCCTCCTATTTCTCCGATAATAACGATAGCCTCCGTTTCAGGGTCGGCCATCATCAGTTTGACTGCATCAAGTGTGGTGGTCCCGATAACCGGGTCGCCGCCTATTCCGATCCCGGTCGACTGTCCGAATCCTGCCTTTGTTATCTGGTCTACTGCTTCATATGCCAGTGTCCCTGATCTTGAAATAATACCTATTGTACCTTTTCTGTGAATGTTGCCTGGCATTATACCGACTTTGGATTCTCCAGGTGTTATTATTCCGGGGCAGTTGGGTCCGATAAGTCGGGTGTCAATGCTCTTAATATATGCTTTTGTTTTTACCATATCGGCTACAGGGATGCCTTCTGTTATTGCAACAATAAGCTTAATGCCCGAACCGGCTGCTTCCATTATTGCATCGGCTCCAAATGCGGGTGGCACGAAGATGATGCTGGTGTCTGCCCCTGTCTTGTTTACAGCTTCACTTACCGTGTCAAAAACCGGAAGTCCAAGATGTGTCTGTCCACCTTTACCCGGTGTAACTCCTCCTACAATCTTTGTCCCATATTCAATCATCTGCGTAGCATGAAAAGTGCCTTCACTGCCTGTGAATCCCTGTACAATAACCTTTGCGTCACGTGTAAGTAATACACTCATCTGCTTTAGATTTAAGATTTTACCTATTATCAAATATAACAAATCTTTGCCTTTTGTACTAACTTTACATCATATATGTCAGATAATGGATTTCATCGATCCGATATTATATATTGGCATTTCACAGTCTTTTTTTGCGGGGCTGCTTATTGCAACAAAAAGACCATTGACAACAGCAAACAGACTGATGTCGGCATGGCTCTTTCTGTTTTTCCTGGAGATGCTCTTTGCCCTTCTGAATAAAAAAATTCTGGATGTTTATTCGTTCCCTTTCATATCATTCACATACGGTCCGATATTATATCTGTATGTAATTCATCTTACTGACAGTAGCAGAAAATTTTCAGGTTTACACCTGCTTCATTTCATCCCATTCATTGTTTTCTTTGCCGTATCAGTCATATTCAGGAAGAGACCTATGTTTGACGATCTTAGCGGGTTTCTGCTGTCAGACCGGTTTATCTCTCTTCGCATTGTTTACGGTGCCTCATTTTTCCTTTCTGTATCTCTCTACAGCATCCTTTCCTTTATTGAAATACGAAGGCATCAAAAACGACTGATGGACACAGTTTCATATACGTCATCACGAATAACCCTGAACTGGCTGAAGATTCTCTCCATCACTTTTTATGTTGGCTACCTGGTGATGTTTATTCTGGGGGGTATACAGATCATTTCACCGTTTTTGCCTTTTAATCCCTATGTAACCACATTCATCTTTATAACTTTTTTCTCATTTGTCTTTAGTTTCTATGTAATTAAACAGCCTGAAATAATGGAGCAAAATGATACGCAGAAAGCACAGGTTGTTACTCCTTCATCAGAGGCTCATGAGCGTTATGCACGAAGCGGGCTGAAGCATGACATTGCAAAAGGTTATCTCGAAAGACTTATTGAGACTATGGAGGGAGAAAAGCTTTACCTGCGCAGTAACCTCACTATTGAAGATCTTTCCCACTCCACGGGAATACCCAAACACCATATCACAGAAGTTTTAAATGAAAGACATGGACGGAATTTCTTTACCTTTATTAATGAGTACAGGATAAAAGAGGTTATCTCAAGGATTTCTGACGCAAAATTTCAACATTATACTCTTCTTGCAATTGCATTTGACTCCGGATTTAACTCAAAGTCAACATTCAATACTTTTTTTAAATCATTTACCGGAAAGACTCCGAGCCAATATAAAAAGTCTTTAGTGATTGACAACTGAAAAGTGCTATCCGGCTGGCGCGAACATAATAATCATTTAATACAGGTACGGAATAAATGGTCAGGCCGAATTTCAATTTTTCCCTGCTGAATTTTGCAGGAAAGAATTGCAATGAAAAGTTTTCTGTTAGTTACAGTAATATCTGTAATTGTCATACGGGTTGATGCACAGAGCACGACCTTTTCAACCGGAGGATTCATCAGGAGCGGGTTCTACTACAGTACAGGTGATTATAAGTATAATATCAATGCGGCTTTCGCTGACGCGTCTCTGAAATCAGATATTACAAACCAAAGCTCATTCAGGGGAAGTGCAGATATAAGGGCTGAAACAGGCCAGCAATTCGGAGAGAGTTTTAATGAAATAAATGTTAAAGAGGCCTGGGTAACATATTACAATGTCTGGTTTTCAATCTCAGCAGGTAAAAAGATTGTAAAGTGGGGCAAAACTGATTTTTTCACTCCTCTGTCAAAATTCAACCCGGTAGATTATTCTCTGCGCAGTCCAGATCAGGAGGACAAAGATATGGGTGAATTAATTGCCGGGATTGAAATCTTTCCATCATCATCATTTAAAATATCTCTCATCGTCTCTCCTCTGTGGAACCCATCTATCATGATAACAAGACCAATGAGTCTTCCTGAAAACATAAAACTGACAGTCCCGGCTGGTTTTCAGACTGGCAACGCAAATTATTCAATGGGCATCCGCACTGACTTTACAATAAAATCAGTTGATATTGGTTTGCAATGGTTTCACGGCACTGATCCTATGCCCGGATTAAAGCTTGATTCAACGAATTTTGAAAACATATATAACCCGTACATAAGAATAAAAGGTGTACCATATAATATAAATAGTGTCGGAGTTGATTTTGAAGCTGCAGTTTCATCGCTGGTCATAAGAGGTGCATTTGCTTATTGCAGGCCTGTTGACGGGAAAAAGGGAAATGAATGGGTTCCATTCGCTCAAACCGAGTGGGTAGCCGGCCTGGATTATACTCCGGGTGATCTGACGATAACTGTTGAGTATTCCGGCAAAGCAATATCCGGATATTATAAGTCGCCATACCCTCCTGTCATCGGGACCAACCCCGACCTTGCTGCTCTGGCGGTATTATTTTCAACGCCGGGTTTTGATCCTGTTGAATACTCGCGGCTTCAGGTTGAAGCATTTAACAGACTGTATAATAATCAGCTTTACAGAAATTATCATTCAGCTGGTATACGTTTTGGATACGATCTTTTTTATGGAAGACTCACACCGTCCATATCTGCAGTTTACAACTTCACATCACATAACCTCGTCGTTTTCCCTTCAGTGAAGTACAAACCGGTTGATGGAGTAACAATAATGGCAGGAATGGAAAACTATTCCGGAAAAAACGGTAGCCTGTTTGGAATAATTGATGATTTCATGAATGTAGCTTATGCTTTAATAAGAATTGACTTTTGAGCGATGACAGAATTCATAATTAAATACAGGTGGGTTATAATAATTGTCTCTCTCCTGCTTGGTGCAGGATTCGGTTCTTTAATCCCATTGGCTCAGACTGATCCTGAAATACGCAACTATATTCCTGCAAGCATGCCCTCCAGGATGTCAACTGATTCAATAGAAAATATTTTTGGCGGGCAGGATCTGATAATAGCTACCTTCACCGATACGTCTCTTCTGTCTGCTGAAAACCTCAGATCAATAAAGGAGATCGACAAAGCCTTTTCACGGCTTCCCGGGATAGGGACCATCAACTCGCTCTTTACAGCCCGGAAGATAACTGGACGCGACGGTGCAATGATAGTGGATCCGCTTGTAAAAGATATCCCGGAGACGGAGACTGCACGTGAGGAATTAAAAAGAGATATACTTGAAAACCGGTTTGCAGTCGATGTGGTCGCATCACGGGACATGACAACAGCGGCTATAACCGGCACAATTAACCGGACTGTTCCGGAGCATGTCACCCTATCTGAAATCGATTCTATACTAAAGGTTCATGCCTCAGAAGCACATATTCTTACTGGTGGATTGCCATATATAAGACGATATATTCTTGAAGATGTTCATCGGGATGCTCTTATTCTTATCCCTCTGGCACTTGTTATAATGCTCCTGATGCTTAAGCTCACCCTGAATGAGTGGAAGAGCGTTTTTATGCCTTTTACAGTTGTTGTCCTCTCTACTTCAGTTGCAATGGGATTGCTTCCGCTTTTTGGATGGAAGATGTCAGTTCTCACACTTCTCGTTCCTGTGATAATGATTTCAGTGGCGAATAACTATGGTATATACCTGGTTTCAAGATACCAGGAACTGGAACAGTCAGGAATACCAGAATCAAGACATACGATGCTTAAATCAGTCACAGGGATTCTGAACATGCCAATTCTTTTCAGCGGACTTACGACCATTGCAGGTATTCTTGGCCTTCTGACACACTCAATTATTCCAGCCAGACAAGTTGGTGTTCTTTCGGCAATTGGCGTAACCATTGCCCTTATTATGAGCCTGTTGTTTATTCCGGCCCTGTTATATTTAAGGAAACCTGCCGGCGGTAATGCGAACAGGCTAAGAATTACTCCGGATTTTCTGGATAAAACCATTGGTGTTCTTTCAGATTTTGTTATTAAACGGCCTTCACGCGTTTTACTGATCTCTGTACTGGTCCTGGTGATGATTTCAGGAGGAGTTTTCAGGCTCAGAACCGACACAAACCAGGAGAACTATTTCCCGTCAAAGCATCCTGTCAGACAGGCTTCTGACCTGATAAATTCAAAATTCGGGGGCTCACAGACAATTTCTGTGATGGTGAGCGGGGACATAAAAGATCCGCAGGTAATGCAATGGATTGACAGGCTCACCATCGACCTTAAAAAACAAAATGGTGTTGGTAATGTCTTTTCAATCTCTGATGTTGTGAGGGAAATGACCAGGGCACTGTACGACAAAGGTGAAAAAGGTTATGACATGATTCCTTCAACATATGAAGCCATTGCGCAAATGTTTGAACTATATAATATGAGTGGCAGCCCTGATGATCTTGCCCAGCTCATGAACTTTGAGAATACTGAAGCTCATATCCTCATCCGGCTTTCCAGACCAGATAACGATGTCATAAAATCGATAAGGACCTTTATCGGATCAAGGATCAAGGAAGTAAATGCCAGGGTAACTGTTGGCGGATATGCAATTATTATGGCTGACTTTGCCCGGAAAATAATTAGTGGCCAGATATCTTCACTTTTATTTGCACTTGTTACGGTGTTTGTCCTCCTTGCTATAATTTTCAGGTCATTTAAAGGAGGCCTCATCGGTTCAATACCACTTGCTGCTTCAATCATAATTCAGTTTGGTGTCATGGGAATTTCGGGTATTGCCCTTGATGCGGCAACAGCCCTTCTGTCATCAATAATGATCGGTGTAGGGGTTGATTTTACAATTCAGTACCTCTGGAGATATAACAATGAGCTGAAGCGAGGTCATTCATATAGAGAAGCAATTGCAATAACATATAAGACCACGGGCCGAAGTATAGTCATTAATGGGCTGAGCGTTATGGCGGGGTTTTCTGCAACATTTGTTTCAGGATTCCTTTCAATCAGGTTTTTTGGAATACTTGTACTTCTTTCAATAGGATCATGCCTGCTCTGCGCAATG
>JGI20214J51088_10000470_pt1 | contig 28402 bp, 28 predicted proteins | sample WetSurMetagenome_FD_51088 | JGI IMG/M metagenome (IMG submission 51088) | reverse complement strand
CCCCGCCCCTCCCTGCATTTCGTGACCGGCAGGCGGGAGGGAACCGGGTCCTACTCCCTCCCTTCCATCCATTCCTGCGCCCGGACCAGCATGGAGTCGGGAACCGCATGGCCGCCCTCGAAGGTGGAGAAGACCACCTCGCACCCCGAGGCTTCGAGGATGTCGCGGGCCCCCGTCGAGGCTTCCATCTCCACCACCCTGTCGTTGGCGCCATGGACGATGAAGGCTCCGAAACCCCCGAGCCTGTCGAGGGCTCCCGAGGGGAGCGATCCGGCGTCGAGCCATCCCGCGAAGCAGATGATCCCGTCGACGATGTCGCTGTTCGCGATGCCCGCGGTATAGGCGAGCGAGCAACCCTGGGAGAATCCGAGCAGATAGATGCTCCCGATGTCGAACCGCCCCCGGGCCTGCTCGATGACAGCGCGGACCATGTCCGCCGAGAGCTGCCATGACGCCGGCCCCGCAAGGCTGTCGGTGGCCGACCCGGTGTCCCAGCTGTAGCCGATGTCGCTCCCTCCGAAGGCGTAGGGCGCTTCAGGGCATATGAAGATGAAATCCGGGTCCTCGAACCTGTCCCAGAGAGAGGAGAAACCCTCGGCGGTCCCCCCGTAGCCGTGCAGGCCGATCACCAGGTCGGTCGGACGCCCCGGGTCTGCGCCTGCCGGCATGTGGACCCTGCACGGCACGAGGTATTCGGCCCTCGAGAAGAACACCCCTCCCGCCCGGGCATCGGAGGCGGCCACGATCCCGGCCAGGCTGTCGAAGGCGGAGGAGAAATAGGCGCTGGACCTCACGGGGTCGAAATCGGGATCCATCAGCGCCCAGCCGACGTCACGGAAGCCGGCGCGGAATGCCCGCGCCAGGCAGTCGGCCGAGAGGGTGTCCCTCCCCATGAGGCCGTAGCAGCATGCCAGGTTGTAGAGCCCGCCCGAGTTCCTCGAATCGTGAGCGAGGCCCTCGAGATAGAGCGCCGCGGCCGAGTGATAGTCTCCGTCGTTGTAGGCCTCGGTGGCAGCGGCGTTCAGGGAGTCGAGGTCGATGTCGAGCTGCGCACCGGCATCCGGGCCCAGGGGATCCGGAGCTGCCGCCAGCAAACGGGCCAGCAGGAGCACCGCGGCCGTCAGAGTGGGCTTCATCAGCGATCCTTCCGGAGGGGGCGGGAGGTCAGCCCCCGCTCATGAGATGCACGACGTCGACCACTGCTCCATCGGGGACAGGTGCCGAGTCGTATGAATCCCTGGGGACGAGTATCCCGTCGATCCTCACTATGAGAAGCGGGAAGGCGTACTTCCGCACCGTCAGGACATCCCGGACGGTCATCCCGTCATGCCAGGGCAGAGGCTCGGAATTAACGGTTATCATCGCGCGACGCTCCCGCCCCTGGGTTCGTCAGCCTCCCAGGGCCTTCACGACCTCCACGACCTCGGGATAGTCGATGCCGAGATCCTTCAGGGTCTCGACCTTCGGAATTCCCGCGGGGGTCCAGCCCTTGCGCTTGTAGACGGCGTCGAGAAGCTTCTCGTAGCGGTCCTCCCGATACTTCCTGAGGGCCTCCAGCTTCTCCTCCGATGTGCGGCCCGACGGATCGAAGCCGACCTGCTCCAGCAGCTGCTTGTCGTAACGCTCGGCCCTGGACTCGTACTCCTCCACCGTGACCGGACCCATCATCCGGTAGGGCGGCCTGTCGTCGGCCCTGCGCCCCCGTCCCATCCTCAGGCAGAGCACCTTCTGGAAGTTGTACACCCTGGCCGACTGCCGGATGAGTTCATCCTTGTCGATGCTGCGGCCCGTCACCGCATTGAAGATGTCCACGTAGTTCTGAACGTGCTCGGGCACCTTGGCGGGCTCGGAGGTGCCAGCGTTGTCGGCGGGCTCGATGTCGTTCCAGGGGAGCTTGCAGAGACCCTGGAGCCCGAACCAGGTGCGGAACATCGGGAAGTAGTACAGGGCCTCGGCCTTCGCTTCGAAGGTCGGGATATGGTTGTTGACCATGTCCATGAAGATCAGCCAGGCCTCGTCGTGCTGCGGACCCTTCAACGCCATGCTGTAGCCGCCCTGCTGGGCGAGGGACTCCTTGGAGACATACTGGGAGTATTCGAGCCCCTTGCACTCGCAGCCTATGTCCTGCAACAGCTTCGGATCAGCCCCGTATTCCCGGGCGAAGATGGCCTTCATCCTCCTGACGCCCTGACCGGCTGTCAGGCCGAAGCCTTCCCCGCGGCCCATCCGGTGGAGCATCTCGAGCACCGCGTCGGAGTTGCCCCAGGTGAGCTCGAGGCCGCCGGTGCGATCGGCGTTGAGGATGCCCTTCTCCCAGCATTCCATGCAGAACGCCGTCAGGGTGCCGAACGAGATGGTATCTATGCCGTAGGTGTCGCAGTAGAAGTTTATCTCCATCACCGTGCGGGCGTCGAGGATGCCGATGTTCGAGCCGCACCCCGCGACGGTCTCGTACTCGGGGCCGTCGACCGTGACCTTCGAGCCCTTGTAGGGGCCGGTTGTCAACTCGAATCCGTCTGCCGCCTTGGCGCAGGCGAGCGTGCAGCCGAACCAGCAGCCATCGGGCAGCCCGTGCGTGACCATCGCCGAGAAGTGGTGCGAGTCGATCTTCCCGGCATCGGGATGGGAGCCGAACTTGAAGTTGTGGGTGGGAAGGAGGTCGTAGTCGTTCATGACCTCCACGAGGTGCGCGGTGCCGATCTCGCGCATGCGGCACTGCTCGTCGTCGTGGGCGATGATCTCGCGGTGGAGCTTGAGGCCGGTCTTCTGGATGACCGGCAGATCGGCCGGGTTGTTCGAGGAGGACGAGAGCCCCTCGTATCTGACGACCACGGCTTTGATCCTCTTGTCCCTGAATACGGTCCCGATCCCCCCCCGGCCCGCCTGCTTCAGGCGCGCCACCTTCCTGCGAGGATCGTAGAACGAGAAGTTGAGACATCCGATGAGGGTGTTGCCCGCCCCGCTCCCGGCCGACACGCTCGAGACGTGCTGCCTGTCCTTCTCGTCCCGGGCGAATATCTCGACCATGTTCTCCGCCAGGAGATGGCTGTCCTGCGATTCGTCCCCCGCCTCGAGGATCTGGACGGTGCCTTCGTTCCCGGAGATGTAGACGATGACGTCGGACTTCGCTCTGCCCCTGAGCTCGAGGGCGTCGAAACCGGAGAACTTGAGATAGGGTCCGAAGTAGCCGCCGACGTTGCAGTCGATGGGGACGCCTGTGAGCGGGGAGAGCGAGACGACGAGAGACTTTCCCGAGCCCGGGTAGTTGGTGTTCCCGCAGACCGGGCCCATGCCGATGACTATCTCGTTCTCGGGATCGTTCCACTTCGTTTCGGGCTTCACAGCATCCCAGAGCAGGCGCATCCCATATCCCTTGCCGCCTGTGAATTTCGCCTTCATCTCCCCGGGGACCGGCTTCTCGGATATCTCCAGAGTTCCCACGTCGACGCAGAGGACTCTGTCGTTGTAGCCTCTCACCACGGGCCTGGTCTCGTACCGGAACCCGGCGAGCAGCGCGTGCCCGGCCACCAGATCCCCGTTCCCCGCTGCAGGCGTCTCCCTGCTCATTCCTGGGCCTCCTCGACTGCGATCTCGATCGCATTCTCGGGACACTTCCGGGCGCATGCGCCGCATGCGATGCATTTGAACGGACCCGCATCGGGCGGCTGGTGCTTCATGGCTCCGATGGGGCAGACCGCAACGCATGCCAGGCAGCCCACGCAGATCTTCCGGTTCACGAGGACGGTTCCCTGGGCGCTGACGGTGATGGCCTGCACCGGGCACTCGGCGATGCAGAGCCTGCATCTCTGGTCGCACACCGAGATGGCGAACCCCTGCTGCGACGGGTTGATCGAGATGCAGGACCGCCCCGGATCGTCGGTCTTGAAGAAGGTGGTAGAGCAGGTCCTCATGCAGGTCCCGCACCCGGTGCATCTCTCCTCGTGCTTCTTCAGGAACTTCACTGTGGACACCAGGATCACCTCCCCATGCAGCTTCCGGCGAAGTAGGAGCCGGGCATCTGACGCAATCGGTCGAAACCTAGCCTTTCGGGCTTTCCGCTGCAATACCGCCTCGGTATCTTCTCGATATGGCTTCGACGCGGCCGCTCTGGGACGAGAAGATGTTCAGTGACAACCCGCCAGGGGTGTCCGAGATCCTCCGCCGGAGCAGGGTGGGCATCGCCGGTGCGGGCGGGCTGGGCTCCAACCTGGCATCCCACCTGGCACGGGCCGGGGTGGGGGCCCTCACCGTGGTCGATCGCGATGTCATCGAGCTCCGCAATCTCAACAGACAGGCCTATTTCCTCGATCAGGTCGGCATGGCCAAGGTCGATGCCCTGGCGGCCAACCTCGCCAGGATCAACCCATCGCTGGAATACGAAGGCTTCCGATCGACTCTCTCGGCGGAGAACTGCTGCGGCTTCTTCGAAGGATGCAGCCTCCTGGCGGAGGCGCTCGACCTCGCCGGGACGAAGAGCATGGTGCTCGAGCGATGGCTCGCCTGCATGCCGGGCGTGCCGGTCGTGGGAGCTTCGGGCCTTGCGGGCGCAGGTGCCACGGACTCCCTCAGGATTTTCCGGTCCGGACGGTTCGTGATGTGCGGGGATTTCTGCTCCGACCTGTCGGCGGGAACCCTCTCGTCGAGGGTCGGGGTCGTTGCTGCAATGATGGCCAACGAGGCCATCCGGCTTCTTCTGGAGTTCGAAGACGGGGGTGGGCCATGAAGAGCATATGCATCACAGGCGGGGACGCGCCCACGCGGCTCGCCTGCGCCACCAGGGTGGGAAGAGCCCTGCTAGGCCAGGGGCGTACCGTCGCGCTCGTGAGCCAGTGGAACCGGTCCGGCGACCCCGATCCCTACATGAGCTCGCCCTTCACGGAGCTCGCCCTGGTGTCGGCGGAGGCCAGCCTGAGCTACTCCAGGCCGGGCATGAAGCTGGACAACATCCTGTCCTCGGTGAGATCCGACTGGCTGGTGGCAGACGGCATCGAGCTGCCGGAGAGCCCGAGGATCGCGTGCAGCCCCGACTCCATGGACGAGGCCACGATCGGGGTCTTCGGCTTCGCCTGGGAAGGCGGCCCGGCGTCTCTGCCGGCCTACGACTCCGAGCTGGCTGCGTTCCTGCTGGAGCGCGTCGAGGAGAAATGCGCGAGATGTCCCGCGCCCTGCGGCGAGCAGCTCGACATGCATGTCACGGCGGCATCCGTCAGCGTGGGCGGTGTGGCGATGGAACTGGGCGCCTTCCCCGCGCGCGTGCTCGAGAGCACGATCATGGGTCTGCTGAGCGCCTTCAGGGGATTCGAGACGGCCGGAGACATCGAGATAAGCATACGCAGACAAGGCTGAGGCTCCGGGGTTTCCCCCGGAGCCCCAGCGATCTATGATCCGCTCGAAGTAGCAGTGCCTACTTCTTCTTGCAGCCGCCCTTGGCAGCCTTTACCGGCTTTGCGGCCTTGGCAGGCGCCTTTGCCGTCTTCTTGGCAACGGTGGTCTTCTTCTCTTCCTTCTTGGGAGCAGCCTTCTTGAGCTCGACCATCTCACCCTCCGTTGAGAGGTTAAGGTAAGACCACACCCGGCCTGTCCGGGCTTGATCATTAATAACTACATCGCAGCGAGTGTCAACCCGTGGAGGGCCTGCCGGCCGCGGCCTTCAGGACCGCATCTGCGGCCTCTCTGCGCTGCTCGGTCATCTTCTTGACCTTCATGAGCCGCGTCAGATTGCCCCTCTCCATCTCGTCGAGCTTCAGCCTGATCGCAGCGACAGCTTCGACCAGCTCGGGGATCAGTATGTACTCCAGTGCATTCACGCGCCTCCGGGTGCGGTCGATCTCCCCCGCGAGAATTCCGATCGCCTTCTCCTGACCCGCCAGACGGACCACTTCCGGCAGCACTTCGGAATAAACTTCGAGCGAGCGGTCGAGCTCGGGGGTGGTGTCGAACATGCCGTAGTTGATGTAGCTGCCCGTCATGGCTATGTCGAACACTGGGAGGGTGAGGTTCATGACACGACGCGTGGACGTCGTGACCGTCGCGACGGCGCCAGGGTAGCGCAGCGCATCCGAGAGGGACTCCTCCCTCATGGAGGCTCTTGCGAAGATGAACTCGCGATATGCCGTCTCGAGCTTCGCCTCCAGACTCTGTCGCGCCCCGAGGTACTCGGAGAGGAGGATCTTGAACTGGCGCATGAGCTCGTCGAGCTTGTCCTTGAGGAGCTTGTGACCCCTCCTGGCCAGCGCGGCACGCTTCCTGAGATGGAGGAGCTCCATGCGCGTGGCCCGCGCCTGGATGGCCATCAGGAGGCTTCCCCCTTCACCGGCCAGTACTTGTCGAGGAACTCGGGCCTGATGCGCTTCATCTCGGATCTCGGCAGGAGCTTGAGCAGCTCCCAGCCCAGGTTGAGGGTTTCCTCGATGCCGCGGTTCTCGTGGCTGCCCTGCGAGATGTACCTGCGCTCGTATTCCTCCGCGAACTTCATGTACTTCTGGTCGAGTTCGCTGAGGGCCGCCGTGCCCAGGATGACGGCCAGCTCACGGGCGTTCTTGCCGGACGAGTAGGCCGCCATGAGCTGGTTGAAGAGGTCGGAGTGGTCCTCGCGGGTCTTGCCCCTGCCGATGCCCTTGTCCTTCAGCCTCGAGAGGGACTCCATGACGTCCATGGGCGGATAGACGCCCTTCTTGTGCAGCTCCCGGTTCAGGATGAGCTGCCCCTCGGTGATGTAGCCCGTGAGATCGGGGATGGGGTGGGTCTTGTCGTCCTCGGGCATCGAGAGAATGGGGAGCTGCGTGATCGAGCCCTTGCGGCCCTTGATCCTGCCGGCCCTCTCGTAGATCGTGGAGAGGTCGGTGTAGAGATAGCCGGGGTAGCCTCTGCGGCCCGGCACCTCCTTGCGAGCGGCGGAAATCTCGCGCAGGGCGTCGCAGTAGTTCGTCATGTCCGTGAGGATGACCAGGATGTGCATGTCCTTCTCGTAAGCGAGGTACTCCGCCGCGGTCAGGGCCATCCTGGGAGTGGCGATCCTCTCGATGGCAGGGTCGTCGGCGAGGTTGAGGAACACGACTGCGCGGTCCATGGCCCCGGTCGAGCGGAAGTCGCGGATGAAGAAGTCGGCCTCCTCGAACGTGATCCCGAGGGCCGCGAACACCACGGCGAAGCTCTCTCCCTCGCCGAGCACCCTGGCCTGACGGGCTATCTGCGCCGCCACGGCGGAGTGCGGAAGGCCGTTCCCGCTGAAGACGGGCAGCTTCTGTCCCCTGACAAGCGTGTTGATGCCGTCGATCGAGCTGAAGCCTGTCTGGATGAACTCGGCGGGGTAGTCCCTGGCATAGGGGTTCATGGGCGCCCCGTTGATGTTGAGCATGCGATCGGGGATGACCGGGGGCGAGGTGTCGAACGGGGCCCTGGGGCGGCCCTGGCCGTCGAAGATGCGCCCGAGCATCGATTCGGACACTCCGAGCTCCACGCCCCGGCCGAGGAATCGGACCGTGCTGCGGCCGATGTCGACGCCGCTCGATCCCTCGAAGACCTGGACGAGCGCCAGCGTGCCGTTCACCTCGAGCACCCTGCCGTGCCTCAGCTCTCCGCCGGGCAGCTCGATCTCGGCGAGCTCCTCGTAAGTGACTCCCTGGACGCCCTGGACGAGCATGAGGGGGCCTGCGATCTCGACTGTGGATCTGTACTCGCGGATCATCTCGCACCCTCCACGGAAGCGGCCGCGGAAAGCGCGGCGATCTCCGCGCGGATATCCGCCAAGGCCTTCTCGAAGTACTCCGGCGCGCCCTCGGGCGCATACCTCGCCCTTGCCACGGATTCCCTGGACATGATCTCGAACAGGCTCCTGGGCGGCACGCCGGCTGCAAGGGCGGCCCTCATGGCTTCGTGGGTCTGCATTATCAGTCCGAGCATGGCCTTCTGCTTAGAGGGCGAGCAGTAGGTATCGACCTCGTGGAACGCGATCTGATGGAGGAAGTCCTCCCTGAGGGACCGCGCGGTGTAGAGGGTGAGCTGGTCCTCGGCGGAGAGGGATTCGGCGCCGACGAGCCTGGCGATCTCCAGCAGGTTGGCCTCGTCCTGGAGGAGNGCGATCGACCTGTCCCTCATGCCGGCCCAGTCGCCCCCCAGCTCGCGCGCGTAATGCTCCCCCAGGTTGTCGACGTAGAGCGAGTAGCTCTCGAGCCAGCCTATGGCCGGGAAGTGCCTCATGTAGGCCAGCCTGGCCTGGAGGCTCCAGAAGACCTTCACGACGCGCAGCGTCGCCTGCACCACGGGATCGGACATGTCTCCGCCTGCGGGGCTCACCGCTCCCACGATGGTCAGGGCGCCCGTGCGGTCCCCGCCCTGGCAGCGGACCTTGCCGGCGCGCTCGTAGAACTCGGCGATGCGCGTTCCGAGGTATGCGGGATATCCTTCCTCGCCCGGCATCTCTTCGAGGCGACCCGACATCTCCCTCATCGCCTCGGCCCAGCGGGATGTGGAATCGGCCATCAGAGCCACGGAGTAGCCCATGTCGCGGTAGTACTCCGCTATCGTGACCCCCGTGTAGACGCTGGCCTCCCTCGCCGCGACCGGCATGTTGCTCGTGTTGGCCACGAGGACCGTCTTGAGGATCAGGGGCTTCCCGCTGCGGGGATCCTGCAGCTCGGGGAACTCCTGGAGGACGTCCGTCATCTCGTTTCCGCGCTCGCCGCAGCCCACGTAGACGACTATCTCGGCGTCGGCCCATTTGGCCAGCTGGTGCTGGATGACCGTCTTGCCGCTGCCGAAGGGGCCGGGCACGCAGGCCGTGCCTCCCTTGCCCACGGGGAAGAATGCGTCGATTATCCGCTGTCCCGTCACCATGGGCTCGTCGGGGGCCATCTTCTCCCCGACGGGGCGGGCCTTGCGGACCGGCCACTTCTGGCACATCCGCACGTCGGCGACCGACCCTGACGCAGTCCGGATCTTGGCGACGGGCGAATCGATCGTGTACCTGCCGGCCGGCACCATGTCGAGCAGCTCGCCGGCAATTCCGGGCGGCACCATGACCCTGTGCTCTATGAGGTCGGTTTCCTGGACAGTTCCCAGCATGCTGCCACCCGATACCGAGGAGCCGGGCTTCGCGGTCGGCACGAAATCCCAGAGTCTCTCGTGGTCGAGACCGGGGATGTTGATGCCCCTGGTGATCCAGTCGCCGGCCTGGGCGCGGACCTTGTCCAGAGGCCGCTGTATGCCGTCGTAGATCGAGCTCAGGAGACCCGGCCCCAGCTCGACGGAGAGGGGCTCGCCCGTGCTGTAGACGGGGTCCCCGGGGCCCAGGCCTCCTGTCTCCTCGTATACCTGGATCGAAGCCCTGTCGCCCTTGATCTCGATGATCTCGCCGATGAGGCGGAAGTCCGAGACGTAGACGACGTCATACATCCTGGCCTCCGGCATCCCCTCTGCCACGACGAGCGGGCCGGCTACCTTCAGAATCCTACCCTGTGACATCTACGCCTCCGCCTTGGCTTCGCTATGCGTCCTCGGCCATCAGATCGACTCCGACGGCCTTGAGTATCTGCCTTCGAATCGTGTCTCCGCCTCTCCCCCTCGAGCCGCCGACGCCGGGAAGTATCACGACGGCCGGCACCGGCCGGTTCGAGACGGCATCTATCTCACCCCGGAGGGCCTCCACCAGGTCCTCCTCCACGATGATCACGCTCGAGCCCGCTGATACGAGCTCCCTGAAGGACCTTGCGGCGTCCTCGGGGTCCGGAGGGACCACGGCCTCCACCCCGAGCGCCCGAAATCCGAGGACGGTGTCGGCGTCCCCGATGAATGCGACGCTTCCGGGCTTCAAGGCGATCGGCCCTCCATCAGCCCCGCGGCAGGCGCCGCAGGAGCCTGCTGCGCTCGAGCCNGGCCGCCTTGGCCGCCAGCAGTATGCGCAGATGGGATATCTCGTACTCCTTCTTGATCACGAATGCGGCCAGGGGTGCCGGACCGAAGACCGCGAAGGCGCCGGTGTCGAGCATCCCCAGCAGTATCCTTTCCGACTCTCTCGAATACTCGAGGAAGGACTTCTCGGCGATGGCGTCCCTCAGAACGGAGCCGAGGGACTCGAGCTCGACCGTGTCGGAGATCAGCGCCGGAAGAGCGCCCGAGGAGGCGGCCTGCGCTATCTCGGCCGGCTTCCTCGTCCCTCCCTCGAGGAGGAGCTGCTCGGAGGCCGTCCTGTCCATGCCCGCGAGCCGGCAGCGCGCGGCGATGCCGAAGTTCAGGATGTCCATCCGGGCGGCCAGGAAGGACGCGAACCCCGGGTACATGCCCGGGAGCTCCTCCATCTCCATGGCGGCGGCAAGCCTGTCCATGACTGAATCAATCGCGGCCGGGGACAGCTCCTGCAGGGAACGGATCTCCTCCAGGGACCTGCTCATGAGGGCTGGGAGCTCCGGGGCCGGCTCGGAGTCGGTGAGGGCCGACCTGAGGACATCGAGAGGGATGAGCCCCGGCCTCTCGGTCTCCACGGGAGACGGGTGGCCCGAGAGCGCAGCCTTCCAGATGTACCTGGCGTTGCGCACATCCCTGCGGTGCAGGATGCCCCTGACGAGCGCCGGATCCTCGGAAAGCTCCATGAGCTCCTGCTCTATGGCCTGGGCCGCCTGCTCGAAGCAGTTCTCGAAATTGCCGCCCTGGAGGAATCGCCCGTACCAGGTGTCGGCCAGGAGCCTTCCCGCCTCCTCCACATCCCTGGCGGAGAGGAGCATCTGCCACATCCTGGGCGGGAGAAGGTCCTTCTCCAGAGCGCTTACCCTGCCGTTGGCGAACAGGAAGAGGCTCTTCATGCCTTCCCGCCGGCAAGTGTGCCTGCGATCTGCATGGCGAGAGCCTCGTGCGACAGATCGGCGGCAGTCGAGAATGTGGCGTTGAGGCTTATGGCCCCCTGGACGAGGACGACTCCCCCCCGGCCTCCGTGTCTCCTGTCAGAGAGGAGGAAACGCCGTCCGGAGCCCGATCGCAGCTCGAGGAACCCCGAGGTGATGCGGTGCTCGTCCGCCGGGGAGATCCTCACCTCGACATCGCCCTTGAAGCCGCAGCCTGCGAGGAGGGAGCTCACCAGCTCCAGGTATTCGGTGTCGGGGAGCCTGCAGAGATTTTCGACGGCGCTCTCGATGGCCGCGTTCACGATGGTCCTGCGTGCGTTTTCGACCTCGCGCTCCTGCTCGCGCTTCACATGGTACTCGAGGCGGGACTTCAGCTCGGCCATCGCGGAGTCGAGACGCTTCAGGTCGCGGGCGTACTCCTCCTCCATGGAGGCGCGCGCCGCGGCAAGGGCTTCCTGCCTCTCCCTCTCGGCGGCCTCGAGCTGCCTTCGGGCCTCTGCGGCCGCGTCCTGCCTGATCTTGTCGACTATCGCGTCGAGCGACATCCGCAGCCCTACGGGAGCATGAGGAACGAGACGAGGAAGCCGAGGATGGCGTAGAACTCGACGAACACCGCCAGGATGAGACCCTTGGCGGCGTCAGCCGGCTGCTTGGCCGCGAGGGCGACGCCCGAGACACCGACCTTGGCCTGGTGGATTGCCGAGAGAAGGCCTGTGAACGCCACCGGGCAGCCTGCGAGGAAGGCCTTCCAGACGAAGCTCGGATCGGCTGCCATGTCGGCTCCCTGGATGCGGCCCAGCAGCAGGAACGCGATGACGAAGCCATAGATGCCCTGCGTGCCGGGGAGGGCCACCAGCAGCAGCAGCTTGCCGAACTTCTTGGGGTCGACGCTGAGGACGCCGGCGGCCGCCCTGCCCACGAGGCCGACGCCTATCGCGGAGCCGATCCCCGAAAGGGCCGCGGCCAGGACAACTCCGGAGTACGCTATTAGCTCGTTCACTGAGAATTCTCCCTTCAGGCCTTCTTGCGGACGATGTTCACGAACCGCGGATCATATCTGAACGGGACGAACGGAGAGCCCGTCCCCTCGTAGAACTTGCCGTAATACTCGACGAACTGCAGCCTGGCCGTGTGGATGTAGCCGCCGAGGAGGCTCATCAGGATGTTGAAGATGTGCCCGAAAAGGATCACCGGGACAGAGATCAGCAGGCCCACCACGGGTATGTCGGTCCCGGGGAGCATGCCTGCGATCTGGTTCACCACGCTGGCGATGATGCCCCCGGAGAGCGACAGGGCGAAGAGCCGCGAGTAGGAGAGCGCGTCGGCGAGGAGGTTAACGATCCCATACGCCGCCATGGCCCCGAGCCCTATCCTGCCGAATCCGGAGGCCGAGCGGCCGCCCATGACGAAGATGAGGACGGCCCCTGCGAGCAGCATGTACATGAATGCCGAGTCGAGAGGGCCGGCCATGTCGTAGAGCCTTCCGTCCAGCAGGTAGTGGTTGAAGAGCCAGGGGAACAGCCCGAACAGGGACAGCAGCCAGCCCGTCTGCTCCAGGATGGCGGTCGCCCTCTCGCCAGTCCTCCATCTCTTGATGAAGTTCAGGACGATCCCGGTGGTGAGCTGCACCAGCCCGAGAGCCATGGTGGCGTAGAGGAACTGCTTCGACAGCGCGAAGGATCCCCCTTCGGGGACGAGCGAATCGAGCAGGCCGGCAGGCGCCAGGAGGAATCCGGGGAGGAGTGACGCATCCATGCCGAACCACCCGCCCAGGAATGTCCCGGCCACGATGGCGGAGAGCCCTCCGTGGAAGATCATCCGCAACAGCCTGTTCTTCCTGCCCTTCCGGCGGGCGATCGAGTCGGCGATGCCGGCCGCCAGGGCGATCACGAGTCCGTAGCCGGCATCCCCTATGCATATGCCGAAGAAGAGCGCGTAGAAGGGCGCGGTCAGCGGAGTGGGGTCGGGATCTCCCGGGGCGGGCCTGCCGAACATGTCGGTGAGCATGACGTAGGGATCGATGGGTTCCGCCTCGGTCATGGCCGCGGGCGGAAGCTCGTCCTCCCCCGGCTGTATCTCCTCGACGAATGCGTTCCGCGCCCCGGCCGCCGCCGCACGGACGGCCTCCAGGTCGCGCCTGCGCACCCAGGCCCGGAGGACGAAGGTCTTCTCGCTGCCGGACCCCGCCCGGGCCGCGGCCACACGCTCGTGGAGCAGGCCTGCTGCGTCGCGCAGAGCCCGGAATCTCGGGAGTTCCATCGCCAGCTGCCTGGCCTCGGCCTCGAGCCTCTCGCGGCGGTTCGCCAGAGCCTTGAGCCGGAGCGATGCCGAAGAGAGCAGCGCCGAGGCCCTGCCCTTCCTGCCGCTGAAGTCCTGCTGGCTGAATCCTGCCTCGGAGAGCTTCTGCCGGGCCTCCTCGAGGATATCCGTGTGGATCACGGAGAGGACCCTGGAGGACTCACCGCCGCCGTCCACGGGGATGAGCGAGAAGAGCGGCTGGGATTCCTCGTACAGCTGGAGAAGGGAGAGCGATTCGGCAGGCACCTGCCCGGCCAGCAGGGCGAAGCTCCCCGAGACGCCGAGCGCCTCCAGAGGGATGGACAGGCCTTTCCAGCTCTCCAGGAAATCGACCTCGGCAGCCAGCTCGCGGGCCTCTCCCTCACGCTCGGTCAGGACCATGGCGACACGCCACGAGCGACCGGCCTTCCAGATGAGATCCTTGTCGGAGGCCATCCGCTCCAGCTCGACCGGACTGAATGCGGGCGGGATCTGGGTCAGACCGGACAGGAATCCCTGCTTCGGGGCGTACTCCCCCAGGAAGTCGATGATCCTGTCGAGCTCGAGGATGTTTTCCGAGAGGGACGCCGTGTCCGCCGATATGCGCTCGAAGCCCGGGGCATCATCCTCTCCCGGCGCTTCGGCGAGATGGACAAGGCCGCTCGATTCGAGAGCGCCCAGCAGGGCCGGTCGCGATGACGAGTGGCTGACTATCTGTATCTTGACGACTGGATCGAGTGACACGGCCGGGCCCTTCAGTCGGCTATCGACGAGCGGAGCAGCTCGAAGGCCCTGCGCGCGGCCTCCCCGGAGCGCCCGGCCAGGGCCTCGAGGCGCAGCCGGGTGGAATCGGAGAGGCCGGCCCGGTAGGTCTCCACCTCCCTGCGGATGGCCGCCTCGCGCTTCTGCCTCTCATCGGAGAGGCGGCGCGACTTCTCACCTGCGAGGAGAGCCACCTCGGCCTGGATGCCTGCCCTGACGGCGGCCGATTTCTGTCTGGCCTGCTCAACTTCCTGCCTGGCCGCCAGCTCTGCTTCACGCAGCACTGTCAGGGTCTCGGACACGGAATCCCGCCTTTCTCTCCCGGTGCTGTAGAAATCAGTGACTTGTGGAAATCACCTTCCAAGAGGCTTGACATCAAGTTCATAACTAGCTGTTAAACAAGTTGTTGCAAGGTTGTACACCGACGCCCGGAGTTGTCAACATTTTCCACATTCCCGTTCGTTGTCGGGGCGCATCCTGCAGTTGCCCTCGAAGAAGACCCCCTCCTCCATGATGAGGGACCGGGTGAAGATGTCCCCTTCGATCCGGGAGCCGCTCTGCAGCTCGATCTGCCTTTCAGCCCTGACGGTGCCTATCACGGTGCCGCCGACGATGGCCTGGGAGGCCGTGACGTCGCCCCGGATCAATCCGTCGTGGCCGACCGCAAGCGTGCCCGATACCTCGACCTGGCCTTCGACGGTGCCATCCACGCGGAGCCCGCCTTCGGTCCGGAGGGTGCCGTTGAAGGCGCTCCCCGCGCCGACGATCGAGTTCATCGCGGCGGACCTGGATTCCTCGCGTGCCATGCCGCACCTCCTTGATCTACAGGCTGTCGCCGGGGGCGGGGCCTGCGATCTCCGAGAGACTCTCGAGCCTCGCGCGCATCAGTTCGACCTGCTCCAGGACCGTCTCTATGGAGTCCAGCCTGGATTCGTAGCCTCTCAGCAGGGTCAGGGAGTCCTCCAGCACCTCCACCCTGTCGCGGAACCCCGCTCCGCGCAGCGGGCCGGCGATGCCGAGCACCACCAGAACGACCGCCGCGCAGACCACGAGCGAGAGCGCCCCGAGGACGATCCTCAGTATGACCAGCCGTCGCCCGGAGAACTCGTACAGCCTCGGCGGTTTTCCGCCATGAGGCAGTATGGATAGAGTAAAGCCCTTAGCGGGCATTTTCTTGCCTGTTCCCCGCGCCTTCGGCAGGCGAAGATACTCGGCAGGCGCTCAGTCCGTCAACGAAATACGGCCGCTTCACGCCGGACTCCCGAGGAGGGCCGCAGAAGCCGCTCCATCGAGCCCGGCGCCCAGGCAGGCCATGAGGAAGAGACGGACCTTGTGTCCCGGCAGGTCGCCTGCCAGGAAGGCTCCGCGCCTCTCCAGATCGGCGCCTCCTCCGGGGTATCCGTAGACGCCCAGAACCCTTCCCATGAAGCACCTGCTTGTCACGGCGACCGTCACCCCGGACGCGACCGCCTCCTCGATGGCATCGGCGACATCCGGCGGGACGTTGCCGCGTCCGAAGGCCTCGACCACAACCGCCCTGTCACCGCCTGCGACGCAGCATCGGACCTCCCTCGCCCCGAGTCCCGCGGCTGTCCGCACCAGCCCGACCCTCTCGTCGAGCGTCAGCGTCCCCGGAGGGAGATGCACCCTCCCGAGAGGTGCGCGCGCGAAGATGACCCTGTCATCGTCCACGAAGCCCAGCGGGCCGTACCCCGGCGAGGCGAAGGCGCTCACGTTGCTGGTGTATGTCTTCGTGACCCTCGCCGCGGAGTGGATCTCGTCGTTCAGCACAACCACTGTTCCGAAGTTATGAAATCCATCACTCACCGAGGTCAGCAGGGCCCCTCTCAGATTCCTGGGCCCATCCACTCCGAGCTCCGACGGGCTCCTCATGGCGGCCGTGAACACCACCGGACACGAGCCTTCGAGGCTGATATCCGCCAGGAAGGCGCTCTCTTCGAGCGTATCGGTTCCGTGGGTGACCACCATGCCGTCCCACCTGCCCGACCTTTCCTCGTCCGCAAGCAGACGGCAGAGCCCGGCCATCCTGGAAGGGGTCATGGAGGGGCTGGGCAGGGAGAACAGCCTGCGATGCTCGACCTCGAGCCAGGAAGGCAGCCCTCCCGGCTCGACCGGGCCTTCCGAGGGCTGTGACGGCATGTCGAACCCGGCCGGTCCCTGGGACATCTCGATGGTGCCCCCGGTGGAGATGACGAGGGCTTTCTTCGTTTTCACCGGAAGAGCCTCAGGCCGGTTCCTGGAGCCTCGCCTTGAGGGCGGCCGGGTTGCCCGCAAGGCTCTCGACGGTCTGGAGGAAGCGGGAGTCCTGGACACCCGAGTCGAGCATGTGCATGAGCTCGGTATCGCTGCCGGCCGCCTCCAGGAGGGCGGGGTTGTTCTCGAGTATCCGGAGGAGATCCTCCCTCGAGGGGTCGAGGGTCCATCTCAGCAGGATCGCCACGACCTCCGCGTTGTCGCGGTAGCGGCGGCGCATCTCGACGCTGATCTCCTCGGCCTCTGCTGCCGTGACGGCGCCCGCGCGCCTCAGGAGGTTGCGGAACACCTCCCGAGCAGCCTCGTAGCCTTCCCTCGCGGCGTCCGCCGCGCTGTCGCCGGGCTCGCCCGCGCCTCCGAACAGCCAGACGCCGGAGAGCATCTCGTGTATGTGGAGGACCTGCCGGTGGTCTTCGAGAGCCTGAGCGGCATCCTCGACCGTGAGGAAGATCTGTCCGAACTTCCTGAGGAATCTCACCTGGGCAGTGATGCCCGCTTCGCGGGAGAGCCTCTCGAGAAGACCGTCAACGAGTTTCTCCCTCTGACCCAGCCCCGCCACCAGCAGCTCGACACGGCTCATGGCCCTGCGCCGCCACAGCGGCCTGAAGAGCTGCTTCTCCAGAAGCTTCAGGGCCTCGCGCGAGCTCGCGGGCGGCTTGCCGGACTCGCCGAGGGACAGGCATCTCTCGAACGCGAGGAGCAACTCGTCTCCGCCCGTCTCGGTGCCCAGGAACTCGGCAACCTCCAGGAAGCTCTCCGTGAGCTGGTCGACGGAGGAGGTGCGAGCTCCCTCGAGCATCATGAGATCGACCAGGCAGGCTCCCAGGGGGGTGAAGGAGTCGAGGCGCCACATCCGGCACGGGGATTCGCCCGAAGGTCCGGGCGACCTCCTGTAGAAGAACTTCTCGGCCTTCTCGGCCACGCTCTCGGGCAGAGAGCCCTCGCCGCGCTCGAGCAGCCTGACGACATCGAGGAGGCTTCCGCCTCCCGCCTCTCCCAGCATCTGCACCCCCTGGGCGGCGGTCATCTTCATCAGCGCGGGGCGGGAGAGCAGCCCGGCCCTGGAGAGCCCTTCCCACATCTTCCGGGCCTCGTGGACGAACAGCCTCTGGATCTTCTTGTCGGGGGTGATGCTCCGGGCTATCTGTGTGGCGTCGCGCACCAGAGAGGCCTCTGCTGCGCGCGACTGGTTCCAGGAATCGTACGCCTGGGGAGGCCAGGTGAGTGGGACCGGAGGACCCGGAGGATTGGCGCCGGTCATCGATGACGCGAACCGCTGGGTGTAGCTCTCTATCAGGAACTGCTCGAGCCGCAGGGCCACGTCGCCGAGATAACCGGCACCGGCAACCACCCCCTGCGTGGTCCTGACGGCCTGGTCGCAGAGCGATTCGGCAAAGGCCGAGATCCGCTTGGCGCTTCCCGGGAACAGCTCGATGGTGAGCGGCAGCACCTGCCCGAAGAACACCATGCCTGTCTTCATCTGCCAGCGGGCCACCTGGGGATCGGCCTCGGAACCTGCGGCGGAAGGCATGAGCATGTCCACGAGCTCCTGCATCCTGCCCCGCCCGAGCGTGTCGAGCACCTCCGGGAAGTCGACCATCGTCCGCACCAGCCGGGGCAGCCCGCGCTGCAGGAATCCCGGGAGCGTGCTGTCGCTGGATTCCTGCCAGACCGACAGCCTGCCGAAGGCTCCACAGAGCAGCTTGACGGAGTCGATCAGGATCTCCGCCCTGTCGCCCTCGAGGCCCGGCATGCGCAGCAGCCGCGAGATGGACTCCTCTATCGCCTTCGTCCTGTCCCCGGTTCTGAAGAGCCTCTGGAGAAGATCGTTCTCCGTGTCTCTGAGGGCGCCCTGGCTGCCCACCTTGTTGTACTCGGTCGCGGCCGCCACGAGGTACTCCTCGAACACGCCGCCGCGCTCCGGCAGCTCGTCGAGCATCGGAGCCACGACCTTCTCGAGGAAGCGCAGACGGAGCGTCCTGTCCCTCAGCTTCTCGACCGCCCCGCAGACCATCCCGAGGGCGCCGGTCTCCTCCGCTGCCAGCGACACCAGCCAGGCCGGCGGGAGGCTCGCCAGGAGCTTCTCCCTTTCGGAAGCCCCCAGGAGCAGGAGAAGTGACGCCGTCTGGGCGGTCCGGGAGAGGATTCCGGCGGTCTGACCCGGCTGGGCCGACCGGAGGAGGAAGGAGGCTGCCACGAAGACGTCGGCAGGGGTCAGCCCGGGAACTGTGAGGGCCTGCTCGAGGGCCTCGAGTGCGGCTTCGGAGTCGGTGGATGCCGCGAGCCCTTCGAAAACCCTGCCCACCGCGTTCTTGAAGCTCCGCGAAGGCTCCCCCTCGCCTGCGGTCAGGCCCAGGAGCCTGAGCATCCTCACCCAGGAGCCGGGAGGATGCCTCGGGATCGGCGGTTTCAGGCCCGCCACCAGCTCCATGGCCTCGAGTATCTGGGGCTCGGAGACCTGCCCCTCGAACCTGTCGAGCAGGGCCACGAGCGTGGATGTCTCGAGCCTGCCGCCGCCGGCCGCGGCCGCGAGCCTCACGAGCCCGGCTCCCGTCTTCAGCGGCGATGCGAAATTGCCCCGCAGAGATGTGATCTGCATTATGAGCTCCATCTCGCCGACGCCTTCGAGGGCCTTGTAGGTTTCGGGGACCGAGGCAAGCGCCTCGTCGACCACCGCGCGGTCGTGCTCGCCGAACATCCCTGCGACGACCGCCGCACGGACCTCCGAGAACATCTCCTCGATGCCCTCCCTCTCGAGCTCGCCCAGAACCCCGGCCATGAGCTGGAGGGACGAGGCGGGTATCGCCGTGCCGCGCAGCCGCCTGAAGAGGACCTCTCCGAGCCTGCCTACGGCTTTCCACAGCGGCAGGTCGTCATCGCCCAGGAATCTCCATCCGAGCTCGGCGGCAAAATCGAGAAGGGTTTCCCTGGCGTAGGGGGAGGCCTCCGGCAGGAGCGCCTCGGCCCTCTTCAGAGCCTGGATGACGTCAGGCCCGGCCTCGGACGTCCTGTCGAGCCAGAAGCAGAACCTCTCGGGCCACCGGCCTGCGAACTGGATGAGGAAATGGATCATCGCAGCGGAGCGCGGGCCTTCGCCGACGGAGCGCAGGGCGCGGTAGAAGAGAGCCAGGACCGCTTCGAGCTCGACTCCTGCCACGCTGCGGATCTGCTCCCACATCCATGCGAGCTGGAAGAACTCCATGATGGCGGTCGGATATGTCGAAGGGAGGAGCCCCGAGACCGCCCATATCCAGCGCCGCGCCAGCATGGGGTCCAGGGGCGGAGGGGCCGAGATGAGGGAGAGGCTTTCCATGAGCCTCTGCCTGGAGGCTTCGCTAAGGCGGGAGAGGAGGGCCGACATGTCGCGGCTCACGCCATCCCAGCGGGGGTCCTCGAAGGCTCTCAGGCCCGAGAGCTGCACGGCCAGGGCCGTGTCGGGGATCGCCGAGGACGGGGGCTGGAGGGGGAGCTCGGCGTCCGAGTTGAGCTCCGGCGCCGGAGATGGCCTGGGTTCGTTGGCCATGTACCACAGCCGGATTTTCTTGGCGAGAACAGTTGCCGCCGGACCCATCGCCTCAGTCCCCGGTGTTTGCCTGCCCCTCGATGTCCCCTTCTTCCGACTCGAACACGGCCGCATCCACAAGCCGGTCGTCCTCCGGAAGGTTCATCAGACGGACTCCCTGCGTCGTGCGTCCCGTCGGGCGGACATCACTCACCTGTAACCTTATCAACATTCCTCGCGCGGAGACAAGTATGAGCTGCTGCGCGAGGCCGGCCTGCATGACGGAGACGACAGGGCCGTTCCGCCCGCTGCCCTTGATGCCTATCACTCCCTTGCCGCCCCTCCTGGTGACGGGGTAGCCAGAGACCTCCGTCCTCTTGCCGTAGCCGTTGGCGGTCACCGTGAGAACGTCGCCTTCGCCGGATACCACGAGCATCCCGACGACCTCCTCACCGGCTCCGACCCTTATCCCACGGACGCCGCTGGTGTAGCGGCCGGTCGTCCGCACTTCCTTCTCGTTGAAGCGGTTGACACGACCCCCGGCCGTGCAGAGAAGTATCTCGCAGTTGCCGTCGGTCCTGGCGGCTCCCACCAGGCGCGCGCCCTCAGGCAGCTTGACCGCGCGGATGCCCCTCTTCCTGGGCCGGCTGTAGGCGGCCATCGGGGTCTTCTTCACCGTGCCGTCGCTTGCGGCCATCAGGATGAAGCCGCCCTCGGCGAAGTCCCTCACGCAGACCCTGGCAACGGGGCGCTCTCCCTGCGTGAGGGAGAGCAGGTTGGCTATCGCCTTGCCCTTGCTCTGACGGCTCTCCTCGGGGATCCTGTAGACCTTGAGCCAGTGGCAGAATCCCAGGTCNGTGAAGAAGAGGATGCTGGAGTGGTTGGTGGCNACGAAGACCTGCTCGACGGAGTCCTCCTCGCGCGTCGTGGCTCCGGTCAGGCCCTTGCCGCCCCGCCTCTGGCTCTTCCATGTGTCCAGAGGGAGCCTCTTTATGTAGCCCGCCTGCGAGACCATGATGACCATGGTGTCGTCGGGCACGAGATCCTCGTCCTCCAGTCCGGCCATGGAGACCGTGTCCACGAAGGTCCTCCGGGGCTCGCCGAAGGCTTCCGCCACGGCTTCCAGCTCCTCCAGGACAACGCCCATCAGCAGCTCGCGGCTGCCGAGGATCCTCGAGAGGCGCTCTATCTCCGACCTCAGGCCGGCGAGCTCCTCCTCGAGCTCTCCGCGCTCCAGGGCGGTGAGCCTGTGCAGCCTCATGTCGAGTATCGCCTGGGCCTGCTTCTGGCTGAAGCCGAAGCTCTCGCACAGGGCGTTCCGGGCTTCCTCGGCGTCGCGCGAGGCGCGGATGGTCTCGATCACCTGGTCTATGATGTCCAGGGCTTTCAGCAGGCCCTCGAGGATGTGCGCCCTCTCCTCGGCCCGGGCTATGTCGAACCGGCAGCGGCGCTCGATCACTTCGCGCCGGTGCTCGATGTAGTACTCGAGCATGCTCTTCAGATCGAGCTTGCGCGGCTGGTTCTTCACGAGGGAGAGCATGTTGGCGCCGAAGGTGACTTCCAGGTCGGTATGGCGGTAGAGCTGGTTGAGGACGATGTCCGAAACGGCCTCGCGCTTGAGCTCGATGACAATCCTCATGCCATCGCGGTCGCTCTCGTCGCGGATGTCGGAGATGTCCTGGAGCTTCTTGTCCTTCACGAGCTCGGCCATTGTGGAGATGAGGCTGGCCTTGTTCACCTGGTAGGGGATCTCGGTGATTATTATGGCTTCGCGTCCCCGCTCGGTCCTCTCCACGGAAGCCCTGCCCCTGACGAGGATGCCGCCCTGCCCCGTCGTGTAGGCATCTCGTATCCCGGAGCGGCCNATGATTATGCCGCCCGTCGGGAAGTCGGGGCCCTTCACCACTTCCAGCAGCTGCTCGATGCCGGAGTCCGGATGCTCGATCAAGAGCCTGCAGGCGGCGACTATCTCGCGCAGATTGTGGGGCGGGATGTTCGTGGCCATGCCCACCGCGATGCCGGCTGCTCCGTTCACGAGCAGGTTCGGGAAACCGGATGGCGCGACGGAGGGCTCGGAGAGCCTCGCGTCGAAATTGGGCACGAAGTCGACCGTATCCCGGTCGAGATCGCGGAGCATCTCCTCGCCGATCTTCGACATCCGCGCCTCGGTGTACCTGTACGCGGCCGCGGGGTCCCCGTCGACGGAGCCGAAGTTGCCCTGGCCCTCGATGAGGGGATGCCGCAGGGAGAAGCTCTGGGCCATGCGCACCATGGAGTCGTAGACGGCGCTGTCGCCGTGGGGATGGTACTTGCCCAGCACATCGCCCACCACCGTCGCCGACTTCCTGAACGGCCTCTGATGGGTGAGCTTCTGCTCGTACATCGAGTAGAGAATGCGCCTGTGGACGGGCTTGAGACCNTCCCGCACATCGGGCAGCGCCCTCGAGACTATGACGCTCATCGAATAGTCGAGATAGGACCGGCGCATCTCGTCTTCGAGATCNACCGGCAGTATTCTCGNGGNCTGCGGCTTGAGGTTTTCTTCAGACATCGAGGTTCCTCACCTCCGCTGCGTGCTTCTGGATGAACTCCCTNCGAGGCTCCACCTCGTCACCCATCAGTATCGAGAAGATGTGACTGGCCTCGACGGCGTCCTCCATGCGCACCTTGAGCAGGATGCGCGTCTCGGGGTTCATGGCCGTCGCCCAGAGCTGGGTCGGGTTCATCTCGCCGAGACCCTTGTAGCGCTGGACTGCAGCGCTGCGGTCGTCGGTCCCGAGGGACCTGAGGATGGAGTCCCTCTCCTTCTCGCTGTATGCGTAGTGGGTGTCCTTGCCCTTCCTGATGCCGTAGAGCGGGGGCTGGGCGATATAGATGTTCCCCCTCTCGATGAGCAGGGGCATGTAGCGATAGAAGAAGGTCAGCAGCAGGGTCCGGATGTGGGCCCCGTCAACGTCGGCATCGGTCATGATGATGATCCGGCCGTACCTGAGCCGCGCGAGATCGAATTCCTCCTCGCCGATGCCCGTGCCCACCGCCGTGACTATGGTCTTGATCTCCGCGTTGCCGAGGATCCTGTGAAGCGGTGCCTTCTCGACGTTCAGGATCTTTCCCCTGAGCGGGAGGACGGCCTGGGTGTACCTGTTCCTCCCCTGCTTGGCGCTGCCGCCTGCGGAGTCTCCCTCGACGATGAAGATCTCGGCCTCGGCGGGATCGGTGACCGTGCAGTCGGCCAGCTTGCCGGGGAGCGCAGCGGTCTCGAGGGCGCTCTTGCGCCGCGTGAGCTCACGGGCCTTCCTCGCAGCCAGCCTCGCCGCGCTGGTCTCCTGGCACTTCTGCACGATCTTGCGCGCGATGGGGGGGTTCTCTTCGAGATAGGCGGCCAGGCCGGCGTAGATCGCCGATTCGACGGCGCCCTTGACGTCGCGGTTCCCGAGCCGCGCCTTGGTCTGCCCCTCGAACTGCGGAGCCGAGAGCTTGACGCTCACCACGGCCGTCAGGCCTTCGCGGACGTCGTTCCCGGTGAAGCCCTCGTCGCTCTTCTTGAAGAGGCCGAAGGCGGTTGCATAATCGTTGAGGGCGCGCGTGAGTGCGGCGCGGAAGCCCGTGAGATGCGTTCCGCCGTCGACGGTGTTGATGTTGTTGGCGAAGGCGAAGACTTCCTCGTTGTACCCGCTGTTGTACTGGATGGCGCACTCCGCGAGCAGGAACCCCCCGTCGTCCAGGACGGTCTCCCTGCGGACCGCGATGGGCTCGGCGTGGAGGACGTGTCTTCCGGAGTTGAGGAACTTCACGAATGAGACTATGCCGCCCTCGTACCTGAACTCGTGCGCCTTGCCGGTGGCCTCCGGCCTCTCGTCGGCCAGTGAGATGCGGAGTCCGCTGTTCAGGAAGGCCAGCTCGCGGAGCCTCTTCGAGAGCATGTCGAAGCTGAATTCGGTGGTCTCGAATATCTCAGCGTCGGGCTTGAAGGTGACCTTCGTCCCTCTGCCCTCCGCCGGCCCCACCATCTCGAGCGGAGCCACCGGCCTGCCCCTGCGGAAGCTCTGCCTGAACAGGGTGCCGTCGCGCACCACCTCGACCTCGAGCCATTCTGAGAGCGCGTTCACGACGCTGACCCCGACCCCGTGGAGGCCTCCCGAGACCTTGTACGCGTCGTTGTCGAACTTGCCTCCGGCGTGCAGGGTGGTGAGGACGACCTCGAGCGCCGAGCGGCCCATCTTGGCGTGCATCTCGGTGGGTATCCCGCGTCCGTTGTCCAGCACGGAGACGACGTCTTCGTCGAGGAGTCTGACGTCTATGCTATCGCAGTAGCCCGCCTGGGCCTCGTCGACGCTGTTGTCCACGACCTCCCAGACGAGATGGTGCAGCCCGAGCTGGCACGTCGATCCGATGTACATGCTGGGCCTCTTGCGGACGGCTTCGAGACCCTCCAGGACCTGGATGGAATCGGCGTCATAGCGCCGTTCCGTGCCGTTACTCTCCATGTCGACCTCGGTCGCGCGTGATGCGAATGCGCTTGATAAGCGGCCTGCCCATCGCCTCGTTGAGTCCGGCGATCAGCTCGGCCTCCCTGGCCCTCAATTCGAGGACCGCACCCGGATGGGATGTCCTGACCGTCAGGACGCCCCCTGAAAAACCGGCCGGGGCCGAGAGCCCCGCAAGACCCGGCCCTGCCAGGCCCGACCACAGTGCACCGGCCGAATCGGCGATTCCTGCATCGGCAACCGGACCCTTCGCGAGCATACCCTCGATGATTGCCGGAAGGCTTTTCATGGCATCACTCAAACCCTTGCGGGCAATCGAGGCGTCTCGGAGCTGGCAGTCCCCGCGTCAGGCAGGACTGCCGGGGGTCGGGAGGCGAACCGGCATGAGAAGGGCCAGATAAGTCGTTCCCGGTTCCGGTGTGTCGTTCTCTATGACGACGGCCGACGAGCTGTTCTTCAGCTTGAGCACCACGCGCTCGGACTGCATGTTGCGAAGGATCTCCATCAGGAAATCCCCGTTGAATCCGAGCTGCAGCGGCTCTCCGGCATACTCGGCCGACAGTTTCTCCCTGGCTTCGCCCGCATCGGTGTTCTCGGCCTGTATGAGGACGTTGGAGGCTTCCAGGCTGAGCTTGACCTGATGCGTGGCCGGATTGGCGATGATCCTCATCCTCCTGAGCGCGGCGAGCAGGTCCTCCCGGACTATGGCAAGCTGCTTGTCGTTGTCCCGGGGGATGACCTTCTCGTACGGAGGGTACGGACCTTCGATCGTCCGGCTGTAGATGACCGTGGGACCGAACTCGAAGGAGATCTGGCTGCCCTGGAACCGGACTGTCACATCGCCTTCCTCGGCAAGCCTGGCGAGCAGGTTGAGGGCCTTGGGGGCGACGATGGCTTCGAAACGGTTGCCCGACGTAATGTCGGCCAGGTGTATCCGGGCCAGCCTGTGACCGTCGGTNGCCACCATCTCCAGCCCCTCGGGGCCCAGCTTCCAGAGCGCTCCGTTCAGGGAAGGCCTGTAGTCCTCCCGCGCGACGGCATAGGAGGTCCTGCGGATGGCCGAGGAGAGCACGCTCACGGAGAGCACGGTCCCGCTCACGTCGGTTGCGTGGGGAAGCTCGGGGTAGCTGTCCCTTGCGCTGCCCCCCACGACGAAGGAGCTCGACCCGGAGGATATTCCTATGCGGTTGCCGGTCCCGCTNATGGATATGTCCCCGACAGGGAGNTCGCGCACTATCTCGTGGAGCTTCCGGCCCGGGAGAGCCACNGCGCCGGCTGTGGTCACGGTTGCGGGAACNGTGGTGGTNATAGTTGTATCGAGATCTGTTGCAGCAAGATGTAGCTGATCGCGATCGGTCTCCAGAAGAACGTTCGTGAGAGCCGGCAGGATCGTCCTGGGCGGCAGAGCGGCGGCGACGGTGTTCAAACCCTTCAGGAGATCGGCTTGCGCAACCAGCAGCTTTATCATGTCCACCAGCCTCCCGCTGTCGGAAGCAACTGACTAGGAAATAGCAAACTAGTAGTTGTTAGTATACTCCAATACATGTGCATATGCCATAGCTTTGCCCTTGGGGACGGCTTTCGCGCCGTGGAAAAATCTGTGGACCGGAAGGTAGCGAAAGAGGGTTTTTCCACAGCGTCCGTCNTGGGGGGGCAAGTGGGCGGTTTTCCACAGNTCATGATGTGAACTTCGAGCGGATCTCTGCGATGCGCCTCTTCAGGGCGGGATCGTCGGCAGAGAGTTTTCCGATGCGTTCTATGGAGTTGAGGACGGTGGAGTGGTCGCGGCCGGAGAAGAAGTCACCGATTTCCGAGAGAGGGGTGTTAGTGAGCTCCCGCATGAGCAACATCGCTGCCTGCCGGGGCACGAGGATCTCCCGGCGCCTGTGCTGGCCGCGCAGCTGTGCGGGGGAGATCCCGAAGCTCTCGGCCACGGCGGCGGCTATCTGGCCCAGAGAAGGAGCCCTGACGGAGGCTCCCAGAGTGTCGGCAAGAACGCTCCTGGCAAGCTCGAGATCGATGGGCAGGCGCTTCAGCCGGCTGGTCGCGGTGAGCCTGTGCACGGCCCCCTCGAGCTGTCGCACGTTGCTGCGGATGGATGTCGCGATGTACTGGAGAACTTCGGGCGGGATGAATCCTTCGGACTCGCGGGCCTTCAGTTCGAGGATGGCAAGGCGCGTCTCGTACTCGGGCGGCCGTATATCCACCACGAGGCCGGACTGGAAGCGGGATATGAGGCGCTCCTCGAGTCCTTCTATCTCGGCCGGCGCGTGGTCGGAGGTCAGCACTATCTGACTGCCCCGCTGGTAGAGCTCGTTGAAGCGGTGGAAGAACTCGTTGACGGTGGTCTCCTTGCCGGCGAGGAACTGCACGTCGTCCATCAGCAGGATGTCCACGTCCCGGTACTGCCGGCGAAAGTCCATCGTGGAACCGTTGCGGATCATGCTGACGACNAGCTGGGTGAACTGCTCGGAGGAGACGTACCAGAAGACCTTGCCGGGATCGGCCCTGCGGATCTCGTGCGCGATGGCCTGTATCAGATGCGTCTTTCCGAGGCCGACACCGCCGTAGATGAAGAACGGGTTGTGCGAGTGCTTCCCGGGATCCATCGCGACGGCCCGGGCTCCGGCGTAGGCCAGCTCGTTGCTGGGCCCTGCCACGAATCTCTCGAAGGTGTAGCTGGGATGGAGATATGTCATGCGGACATCACCGTACGCAGGAGCGGTCTGCGACGCGTGCGGTCTCGCAGCCTCCGGAGGAGGGGCGGGAGGGCCGGTGCAGACCAGAGTCAGCTCGGGCCTGCCCGCGGCGTCGCGCAGGGCGCCCTGGAGGAGCTCGCCGTAATGGTCCTTGGCCCAGCGGGCCTTGAACATGTTCGAGAATCGCACGGTGAAGGCATCGCCCTCCTGCGAGTCGAACGCCGAATCCGTGAGCCAGGCGTCGAACGTGGAGGGAGGCAGCACGGTGCGAGCTTCGGACAGGCATTCGGACCAGATGGCTTCAGGCGTCTTCTCCGGCATCACACCCGAGCCTCCGGTCGCCCGCCGGGCAGGGAAGGCGTAATCGTGTCAGGATCATGGAGAAATAAAGTTATGAACAGAGTTTTCCACAGGGCAATGTGAAGCTTGTTTGCTATGTCGCAATGTTTTATGGCTTTATCGAGCTTCGGCGGTGCAGGGTATGTTGATAGCTCGGGGATGTACATGCGAGAAGCACCTCTGCTCTTGACACAACCATTAGCCGGGACTAGCTTCCCGCTTCCCGCCGGCCGGACAGGATAGCATGGGAATCTCTGGAAAGGCGGCGGCCGAGTCAAGCACGGGATACCTTCGTTCCATCGTTCGAGAGGGATTCGGAAGACATCATGAAGAGAACCTATCAGCCGAGCAGGATCTCACGGGCGCGCAAGCACGGCTTCAGGGCCCGCATGGCCACAAAAGGCGGGCGCCTCGTTCTCAATGCCCGCCGTCGCAGGAACCGCAAGCACCTCATCCCGTGATGCCGCAGGAGCGGCCCGGCGCGCGCGTCTGCGCGGCCGGCAGGCTTTCGGCAGGGTTTACGCCGAAGGCTCGCGCTTCAGAGGCAGGGCGCTCCGAGTGACATATGCCATGAATGCCCTGGGCGTCACACGCCTGGGGTTTTCGGTGTCCGCCCGCATGGGCGGGGCGGTGATGCGGAACGCCTTCAGGAGGCGCGTCCGCCAACTCGTTCGCGCGGAATGCCCCCCCGGCCTGGATATCGTGGTCGGAGTCCGCATCCCGCTCGCGGAGATTCCATGGAGGATCGTCCGGGAGGAGTTCTCGCTGTTCCAGGAGGAGCTTCGCTCCCGGTCCGGATCGTCCTCTCGATGATAAAAGCCTACCAGAGGTTTCTTTCCCCCCTGGTGCCCCCTTCCTGTAGATTCGTCCCGACGTGCAGCGAATACGCTGCGGTCGCCATCTCCCGCTTCGGCCTCGCCAGGGGGGGATGGCTCGCGATGAAGAGGCTCATGAGGTGCCACCCCTTCGGCAGAGGCGGCGCAGACCCAGTTCCGGGCGATCCCGGCAGAACACATGGAGAATGGTAGATGAACGACCAGCGCAGGCTCCTCCTCGCTTCCGTGCTCATGGCAGTCGTGCTGGTCGTGGGATGGAACCTGACCTCGAGGCTGCAGACGCGGGTGGTGGCGCCGGAGCCGGCTGCCCTGCCGGCAGATACGTCGGTCGCCTCGATAGATACGTCGGTCGCCTCGATCGATTCGTCGGTCGCCTCGATCGATTCGTCGG
>JGI20214J51088_10000469_pt1 | contig 28423 bp, 20 predicted proteins | sample WetSurMetagenome_FD_51088 | JGI IMG/M metagenome (IMG submission 51088) | reverse complement strand
GGAGGAATTGTCAAGAGTGTCGGATTGTGTGGACACTTGTCTTGCTCTTGACAAATCCGGAGATACGGCTAACTTTGATTATCGGTTGATGAATGAAAATACTAATGAAAAAGTACTTTATCATTTTGATAAATATGTCCAGGTTATAGGGGATTGAGACATGATTATGTTCACATTCTATTGTTAATTGGATCATATTTGTTTATTAAATCATGCTCTAATGACGATGCCTCAGAATCAGAGTAAGTATATAATGCCTTTACCTGAGTGGCCCCATAATCCTGTCCTCTATTAATGGCATTGGAAATTTCCAGGATCATTTTGCCAGCGTCTGCTTTACCCACATATTTTACTTGCTTCCCGGAATTAGCAAAAATAAATACACCTGATCTTGTTTCTAAGTCTTCGTAAAAACCCAGACTCCTCCAATAAGAAGCGGTGACAACTTTTTCGTCCTTATTCTCATAATCACTCCATTCCATTTTGTTGGTGTTTTCTTTTATGTACTCATGTTAAATAAGCAATACCAGAAACCATCTATTAATCTATTTAATATAGCATACCATCAAATCCGGTTTTATACATGGTGATTTCAGAAGTAATTATAGTGAAGCTTTGAAAGTAACTAATTACATGTTTTGGTTGTCTTTGTATCTAATGTGCTTTTTGATTACAGACAATAACTCGTCTTTTTTGAAGGGCTTGTTTAGAAAATCAATGCAACCACTATTCAAGGCTTTCTCTCTATCTGTGACGAAAGCGGTCTGTGCAATCACTGGAAGACCTGGTCGAAGCACTTTGAGCTTTTCTGCTGCAGTATAACCATCCATTACTGGCATTTTTAGATCCATTAATACGAGATCAAAGTTAATTTGAGTGCAAGACTCCAGAGCTTCTTTCCCGTTATTTGCCCTAACTACGTTTACTGAAGGATCTGACAATTGATGAGCTATCAGATTAAAATTTTGATCATCGTCTTCAGCAACCAAAATAGTCACAGGATAAGTAAATGTGAAATTTATAACCTCTCTTGTTCCTGTTTCTAGGGGAGTTTCAATCTGAGTTTCACTATATGGAAGATTGAAATAAAAGGATGAGCCTTTTCCGGGTTCTGATGTAACCCAAATTCTACCCCCAAGTAATTCGGAATACGCTTTCGAGATTGCAAGGCCAAGTCCTGTCCCACCATATTGTCGGGATAGTTCTGTCTCCACTTGATAAAAGTTCTCAAAAATCCTTGAATGGTGTTTAGAAGAAATCCCTATCCCTGTGTCTGATACAAAAAACTCTATAATCGACTCTCTTAATCTGTAGCCAAATTCTACCTGTCCCTTCCTTGTGAACTTAAGCGCATTATTAATCAGATTAGAAAGTATCTGGATTAGTTTTGTACTATCTGTTTGTATAGTCGCTCTTTCGTCACTAAGACCAGGACTTATTTTTAAAGTATTACCATTCTCGTAGGTTTTTAATTGAAATTGACTATATAAACTATCCAAAATCCTATTAAGATTTACCGGAGCATCATTTTTCTTAATAATATTGGCCTCTATACTTGAAATATCGACAATATCATTTATGATTGACAAAAGCTGATTACTCCCATCCTTAATTAATTGAATATAAGACATCTGATCTTGTGAAGTAGTATCTGGTAATCCTAAAAGAGTTGAGAATCCTATAATAGCATTCATAGGAGTACGTATTTCGTGAGAAATGTTGTGAAGAAATGCAGTCTTCAGACGATCGCTTTCTTCAGCTTTCTCTTTTGCCTCCTTAAGTTTTATCTCAAACTGTTTCCTAACATCAATATCGCGCATAGAACCTTCAATTCCTATTTGGTTACCTTCTGAATTGAACATCAAATGTGCATTTATAGAAGTATATTTTATTCGTTCATCTTTTGTTCTCAACCTGATTTCATAATCCCAAACCTCTTTTGTCCTATTTAGTTCCTCCAATAGAAGATCTCTTTCTTCTGGAAAGTAATAGAACAACGTAGAAGGATTCCCGATCAACTCTTCGCGATTGTAGCCTGAAAGTCTCGTTATAGATGGGCTGATTTCGATTATATTGCCATTAATGTCAATTTGATAAAAAACGTCCTGAGTATTTTCAAAAATACTGCGATATTTTTCCTCATTCTCATTGAGAATCTTTTCAGCAAGTTTTTTCTCCGTTATATCTTTAATAATTTGAACAAATGAATCAACCTTGCCATCATGACTGGGTATCGGCCATATCTGCAAGAAGTAATACTTACCTTCATATTCAAAAGAGGTACTTTCCCCTGTTTCCTCTCTTGCTTTTTCAGACCAATTTTTCAACGGATTGCAAGTTTTATGAATAAATTCGTTGCAGTATTTGTCAATTATTTGTTCAATTGGAAAATTTGGTTGTTCGTAACCTGCACGATTCATTGCCAGAAGCTTATGGTCGTTAGAGACTATGCACACAATGTCTGAAATCGCATCAAAGGTACTTGCCCAACGTTGAGCTGCTGTCTCAATTTCCATTACTGCTTGTTTTCGTTCCGTAATATCCCTGCAGCTGGCATATAATAATTTGTCAGGCAGGACAACGGCATTCAAATCGACTGGGACAACAGCCCCATCCTTTTTGAGTATTTCAAGCTCACCATAAGCTTTCCCTTCATTAAGCAAGTGATTAAGGAGTGTAGAAAATCTTTCAACCTGAGTCTCAGGAACCAGGTCAGTTATAGTTTTAAGGAGCATTTCCTCCTGCGAGAATTTAAGAAGTTCTGTAACTTTCTTATTGGTAAAAACTAATCTGCCATCCAGAGCGAATAAAAAAATTGCATCAGCTGAACTTTCTGTTATAGTCCGGAATCTCTCCTCACTTACTATTAATTCTTTTTCAGCCTTTAGTTTCTCTTGTTTAAGTACTGTCTCATCCATCGCATGTTCCACAGCAACGACAAGTCGCCTAAGGTTCTGTTTCAACAAATAATCAGCAGCTCCATATTTAAGAATTTTCACTGCAATCTCTTCTCCTAGTGTACCAGAGACAATAATAAAAGGCGTTTCAGGATAATTTTCAGAACATATCCTAAGGGCCGAAATACCATCGAAAGTTGGGAGATTGTAGTCAGCAAGGATAACATCAAATCTATTATGTTCGAGTTGAACAATAAAATCCTTTTCACAATCAACTCTAACATAATCGATGTCATAACCACAGGATTTAAATTCATAAATAACAAGCTCTGAATCATCAGGGTTATCTTCAAGATGAAGAATTTTTATTTTATTCATCAAGATTCGAGATTTAGTTTAAAACAAGCTATTTTTCTACTGGAGACTCATTGATGATACCCCAAAAGGCGCCAAGGATATTAACTGTATCCATAAATTCTTTAAACACTACTGGTTTCACAACAAAAGCATTTGTCCCCAGCCGGTAACCTTCGAATATATCCTGTTCTTCACAAGAGGAGGTTAGAATAACGATAGGAATCATTTTTGTTTTATCATCCTCTCTTATTTTTTTTAAAACTTCGAGCCCGCTGATTTTTGGTAGTTTTAAATCCAAGAGAATAACAGCTGGATTGCCATTACTCCTCCCTTTCCATTTATCTTTGTAAAAGACATAATCTAAAGCTTCGGCTCCATCTCTGGCAACATCAACCTCATTTACCAGATTATGTGTTTTAAGAGCATCAATTGTCAATTCAAGATCATTCTCATTATCTTCAACAACAAGAATTTTACTAAGCTTGATATTCATTTTTTTATACTATTTCTGTCGTCGTTAAGCAGTATATTTGGGTAACGTAAAATAAAAAGTTGCTCCATTATTTTCTATACCTTCAGCCCAGACTTCTCCTCCTAACCTTTTAACAATTCTCCTTACTATAGCCAACCCTATACCTGTCCCTTCAAATTCTTCAGTTGTATGAAGTCTCTGAAATACACCGAATAATTTATCAACATATTCCATTTTAAATCCTGCTCCGTTGTCTTTAACATAAAATGTATATCCCTTTTCGTTTTTTTCTTCAAAATTTATTTCAATTACAGCTATTTTCTTTTTACTGGTAAACTTTATAGAATTGTTAATCAGATTTTGTAATACTAGTTTAATAAGAGTTATATCTGCTTTGACTTTCGGAAGCTCATTGATCTTCCATTTAATGTTTCTATTTATTGTGATATCTTGGGCTTCCTTAATAACCTCATCTATTATTGGATTAAGAGAAAGGGTTGCTGTTTTCAGATCTGTTCTGCCTAAGCGAGAGTAAGTCAGCAATTCATCAATTAAACGACTCATTTTGGAAGCTGAGTTTTTAATTTTGTCAGTTAATCTTGTTATCTCAGGATCCATTCTTCCTTTCAGTTCCGATTCAAGTTTTTCTGAAAAACCAATTACATGCCTAAGAGGAGCACGTAGATCGTGAGAAACTGAATAAGCAAAAGATTCAAGTTCCTTATTTGAATCCATAAGTTGCAATGTCCGTTCGCCAACACGGTTTTCAAGGTCTTCATTGAGTTTTTTTATTTGATTCTCTGCCCTATTACGCATTAGTGCAATTCCAATACTAGATCCTAATCTTTCAAAAAAAGGAATAATTTCCTCATCAAAAACATCTTTACGGTGGTCATTTAATTGTAGTAACCCGATTATCTCATTTCCTGACCTAAGGGGAATGAGGGCAACCGATTCATAACCCGAACTGTTACAACGATTTCTCGTACGTGCTAATCTTTCTTCAGGAGTTGTGGAAGCGAGTAATAACGTGGTATTGTTAGACCGGAAACTACCTCCTTCTGTAAAGAAGGATTTTGATGGATCAACCCTATTACATAATATGTTACCGCACATACACTCAAGTAAAGGTTTCCCATCTGAATCAAGAATAACATTCCCATTTTTGTCAAATGAACACAAGTTGCGTTCAGCTTCAACAAATTCTTCATTAAAACCAATAGTCTCATAATAAGGATAATCATCTCCCTCTTTTACACGGATTGCTATTGCTTCATAGCCTGTCTTAATTTTAATTGAATTAATTATGGAATTTATCATTACTCTTGAATCAGTATTCCTGTTTAGGTTTTCAAGTATTTCATTTGCAAGTAAATTGTAGTTTTCTGTTAGTATATGTTCAGTTATATCCGTTGAAAGAATAAAAATTCCTTCAGGAACCGGTTGAATTCTAAGATCAAACCATCCTTTTGTTCCATCTTGGAAAACAAATTCATTAACAATTATATGGGATATTCGGTTAAGCATACAATCCTGCAGCAATCTAAAAACTGATGTATTTATAACACCAGGCCAAACATCCATATAGGTTTTCCCGATTAATTCTTCTGAAGGACGACGATTATGTTTTTCTGCAGCACCATTTATATAAAGATAATGCCAGTCAAACCCAAGAAGCTGGCAACCCTCCATCATGGTATCCAGTGTAGACCGAAATCTTCCCTCGCTTGATAGAATTCTTTCTTGAAAGGATTTCATTTCAGTAATATCTATGGCTGAAGAAAGGATACATTTTTCACCCTGCAAATATATTTGCTCAAAAGATGCAAGAACAAATCGTATTTGCCCCTCTCCATTTCTGATTCTGATTTCAAAATCTTTTACACTCCCATTTATTGCAAGATCATGCAAAATTCTATTTCTCTCTGATGGGTCTTCCCAAATTTTTAGTCCAGTTGTGCTTTTCCCTTTTAGTTCGTTACTTGAAAATCCCACAAGATTACTGTATGCCTTATTCGAGTCTTTAATAATTCCATTTGCAAAATCAGTAATGACAAGTGCCGCAGGACTTGAATGAAAAATCAAATAGAACCTTTGTTCTGATCGGGTCAACTCCATTTGCACATGTTCCCGGTTTACCTCTAAATCGTTTACAGCCCGAGCTACTCTCAATATGAAGAATGAGAAGATGGCAAGATACAGAAGTGACAAAATTAGAATATTAAGATTATCTGCCTTAGTCTCATTTGAATATAAAAGCAGCTTAATCCAAATAAATAAAACTGGGATAAGAATAGTTATTGGTAATAGACGACGAGCCACATATCCCCCGGGTCCTCTAAGTGCAAGAATTGAGAATAAATGCAGTGAGGGACGCAGGCAAATTACACCAAGACTAAGTACAAGAATTGTAACAGCAGTATGTAGTGCCATGTCAGTATAGAAAGCAAAAGTGAACAATTCGTCTGCACTATAAATATATCCAAGAATAGGTACAATACTAAAAAGGCAAGTTGCTAATGGAAGCAAATGAGATATATATGCTAGTGATTTTATTTTTGTACCATTAAATAGCAAAGAAAAAACTAATAGAAGGAAGCATATGCATGTATTAAAAGCCATTCTTCCTGGATAAAGAGTTCTATTATTCGACGAATAATCTTTAAATAAGACCTCGTCAATTCCGGAATTCCATTGGACTAAATATTCAAAAAACGTTATTAAACAGATTGATGCTACAATTGCCAATAAAATTCTTGCAAATATTATTGTAAACCTAGATTTATTTGTTTTTTTTAAAAGCAATATCACACATCCCAAAATAACAAAACAAATCGCTGTATTTGCTTTCATCGAGATATAATTTGGATGCAGGCTTTTTAATAAAGGAATTTGATATATCCATCCTGCCAGCACCACGAATCCCACAATGATAGTTAATAGACCTGTTAATACAACAACAGTTTTCTGAAGCTTATTGAGTCTCTTGCTTGTGGAAGGTACAGTTTCTGCCCATTTATCTCTTTTCTGAAATCTATATTTAACAGTATTCCTCATCTGTTGTCTGTTTAAGGTACAAGACATAGTATGGTTTTTTACAATACTTCCTCATAACAATGCTAAATCAACATCAAAGAATTAAAATATACAACATTGACAGTTTGATAATAACAAATTGCTCCGGTTTTTGTTCTCAAGTTCTCTGATTCTTAAATAAATTTATTAAACTCATTTTAAAATAAAAAGGAGGGTTACTATTTATTTGTTGTCTCATATTACTTTAGAGGTAGGAAACACCCACAGCTTTAATCTTAGTTGAGAAATCAGATGTATATTCCGGAATTAATTAGAATAAACAATCAGATGTTGTAAATGTTGTTCAGAGAACAAATGAAATTGCTCAAGCAAGCCTTTTCTAAACAAATTGATAAGATTATCTTTTAATAGAATGCATATTTCAAAAGTCAAATATATAGGCATAGAAGATATTTATCTATTAAAAGAGGATGTTGAGGAAGGTGGAGCCTTTCAGATACTTAGGAATGCAGTTAATCAAAGGGTAGATGACTTACTGTAAATTCTGCCAACGGAAGCTGAAATTGGTGAGATGCTAATAATATTATTGTGTAAATTAGGTTCAAAAGTAGGCTTAAACCACATCGAATCCAAAGAATACAAGATAATTATAGCCCTGGCACATCGCCGGGATTTTGTTTTATATAGTGAATTAAAATCTCTTATCAGCGCACTATAACTTTAAATCCAGACTTTCTCTTCTTCAGGTATATGATCAATTTGTTTGAATTGCTTTATCAGCTCAGCATCTTTAAAAGTCTGTCCCACTTTATCGGATCAGCTGTTCCTAAAATAAAATTGGAGATATCTGTAGCAATATTGCATCAAGAGGTATTAATTTATTGATATACTATTTTTCTTTAATTTCTTTCCCAATATTATTATAAACAGTATCCAAAATATAATTTTTTATCTTCGCTTCAATTTTCTCATGGATCGTAACTAATTTTTGAATGTTCCCTTATCATTAAAGATTGGGAAATCATAAATCTCATTCCGTTTGATCCTTTGGAAAGCTTAATAAAACTTCTAATTTCATTTTTAATCTCGCAAACGGTTTCTTTATTTCTAATGCTTGCGTTTCTAATTTTAATAGGTTTTCTTCTTCATCCAACCATTCATGAGGTACCGAATTAGAATATTTCATTGATTTTTTGAGGTCAACAATATTTTCTATTAATAACAGATTCTATCACACTAAAATCCATTTTAATAAACTCGCCTACATTCAAAATATTACTTATCGCATGTTTCACTTTTATTTGCTGAAACAAAGTATTCATTTAGAACACTATATTCTACGTCTGAGTCTTGGTTATTATGTAATGTGCATATCGGTATAATATACTGATTATTATCAGTTGCACCAACCTTTTTTACATGACCACCAACTAAGTCTGTCCCAAAGCAACCATCTGCGATGCAAAATGTTGGCACAATTTTACCCTTACTATTATTTCCCCAATATTTTAACCAAGTTCCGCATTTGCACTTTTTCCCTGAGGAATCGTTAAGATTTTTAACCTCCGCCATAGTATTACAGTTTAAAGAGGTTAATATTAAGTTGATTTCAAGTTGTCTGGCATTCTTACTATACAAATATTATGAAATGTGAATATCAAATGCAAAAAAATACCGCAAGAAGCTAAGATTTTGTAATCAGCAAACTGACTTAAATAAAAAAGTCCCTGAATCAAAAACCAGGGACCAAATTGGGGATCAGAATAAGTTATCCATAATGTCATTTTGCTTATTGTGCAATATTATAAAATCCTTGAAAACATATTACTTTAAATGTTCCCGGACCCCATGAAATGATAGTTTGAGAAAAGTTAGCTTTGATCCATGTATTTGGAACCGCTCCCAATTCTGTTGTGGAAGTGTCGTTAATCACATTAACCTTGCAATAAGGTTTGAACATGCACAGGATAATGACCGTAAAATAGTTAAAAAAGCTATGATCGTAATTGGCAAAATGCATGATATTGAGCGAAAGATATGATAAGCTGATCTCTCATTGGTAAAGATTAAAGACTGTAGAGCGTAAAGGGTTACGCCCATACTTAATGAATTTGAACAATGGCTGAACCATCAGTCCCCTGTCATGTTGCTCAAAAGTACCATTGCCACGGCTATGAATCATACCCTCGGACTGTGACCCAGACTGAAAAGATACGTTGATGATGGTCGTTTACATATCGACAATAACCTGATTGAAAACAGTAACAGACCAATGGCATTAGGAAGGAAAAATTACTTCTTTGCAGTGGGCCATTTTGCAGCAGTTAACGCTATGGTGATTTACTCATTGTTTACCAAGTAAAAATCAGGGAATTAAAACCTATACATGGTTGTAAAACCTACTGGAAATAGTCCCGGATTATCCGGCTAATCAGTTGGAAAAATTATTGCCTGCAACAAAAATAAGCTAACCTTCTTGCAAATCAAATATGTACTTACACGAACGGAATCATTGTAAAAGTCTGAGGTATTAAGCTCTTTGACTTGTTTATCAGTCTGTGTGGCAGCATATAAAACCGCCTTCGCTATAAATGAGAAGACGGTTCAGAATTCAGGTATTGAGATTATTTATCTTCCCTGTTAATCAATTGTCTGATGTTCAGTCCAAGTGCAATTTCATGAGTGTTATATGCGTTTAAAGACACTGATGAGGCCAAGTTAAAATTATACGACAGACGGATCGATTTGGTAATGTTGCCTCCCATACCTATTCCCCATATACCCGGGTCGCGAAATGAAAGGCTTCCCCAGAGGTTATTCCGATACATTGCCCTGGTTGCTATTCCAAACTGTCCCCTTATATACTTTCCTCCTCTGAAGTACACAAGCGGATCTATTATCCACTTGTCACTGAGCTTATAGGAATAGGCCGCATGTATCTGATAATTTGCCATCAACTTATATGTAACATCAACCTCTTTGTATTTTAAATCGCCGAAATTGATATTGGCAAACATGATCCCCGCTTCGATACCTTTAAATATGTACAAAGCAGAAAAATCTGACATGAATTTCACCTTTGATGAAACATCATCCTGTATCATCACAGGATCAAGGTTGTATTTCGGATCGTTATAATAGTCTGTGAAGTTTATGGTATTGTGATACAGTCCTACTGACAGGGCAAGTAATAGTCTATGACCGTTAGCTATTTTAAGGTTATAACAGTATGTCCCCAGTATGTAGAGCTGATTAAATATGCCAGCCTTATCATATATCATTTTGAAGCCATAACCCACATTCTTCATAAGGGAATCGCTGTAAGAGAGACGCAATGTTTTAGGTCCGCCGTCTATGCCGCTCCAGTCTGATCTGAAGCTTGTATAAAGGTTACCCGGGTTGAAGTGCCCTGCATATGAAGATGAAAGGGCGTATTTGTCCATAAAATAGTTCTCGGAAATAGGCATTTGCTGAGCAAGAAGTATGCCGGGCAGGAGAACCAACGCTATTACTATTAATTTTTTCATAGTGATTGTTTTTCAGGGTTATCTGACGATGTTAACGGTCCCGGTAATTGTGCCGGCATTTTCGGTTTTTATAATGTAATAGTATGCTGCCGAAGGTAAATCAAAGCCATTAGATGTGCCATCCCAGTCATTTTCATAGTTTGATGATGAAAAAACAACCTTTCCCCAGCGACTATATACCTTGACCGAACATTTCCCATACGATTCAATATCGGGTATTTCCCAATAATCATTAAATCCATCACCATTGGGGGAGAAGAGGTTCATGATATTTGAGTGCGTCGAAATTATCTCAACAGAAATTATTGCTTCTGCCAGGCCAAAATTTTCATCACCAGGCTGATAGACCCTTATGACCGCTGTGCCCCGCGATACTCCCTGCATAATTGACCCGGTAACCGTAGCATATTGGGTTGTAATGCTTTCAAAATATACCGGCAGGCCTGATGAAGCTACTGCCTGCAGAGTAAATGTTTCATTGACAAGCAGTTCTTCAGGGGAAGAAGTGAATGTTACTAATTGTGAAATCTTGTTAATGGTAAGATTGCCTGAAATATATACATACTCATAACAATTATCAGATCCTCCGGACACTGTTATGTCATATTGACCGGCTGGTGAGTTCTGATCTACTTCTGTGCTCACAACCGGAAGTTCATCAAGAACAGACTCATTTTCGCCGTATACAAATCCCGAAAAAGTGAACGTTAATTCAGGATTCGCAGTCAAATAATTTTTGGCCTTATTATCAGCTGTAACAGAAAGTAGAGCTTTGGTAACTGTAAGTGTAATGCTGGCATCGGCAGCCGGGTTGAAGTTGTCATCACCGGCCTGGCTGGCTGTAATAACGGCTTCGCCGGTTCCCCGTATCTTAATTAAACCGTTCATTTCTTCTGCGACAAGCGTGTTGTCACTGCTATAAGTTACAACCAGGGATGAAGAAGCGGTTGCTCCTGGATCAAAAGCAGCAGTACCATAAACAACAGGTTCAATGCCATTAAAGGTAATTACCTGGTCTGCTTTTCCAACGGTAAGCACCTGTGTAATATCCGTTGCTGCATTATAGTTTCTGTTACCTGCTTGTGAAGCGGTGACTATAGCTGTTCCAGCACCAACGACCTTAATGTAGCTACCCGCTACTATGGCTACATTGGTGTTATCGCTGTTGTAATAAACAACAAGTCCTGATGATGCTGTAGCTTCAGGGTCTACATCCGGATCACCGAAAGTGTGTGTTCCAAAAGGATTAAATGTAATTGTCTGGTCAGCCTTGTTGACTACAAGTGTCTGATTTACATCTGGTGATGGAAGAAAGTTATCATCTCCTGATTGTGAAGCGGTGATAATTGTGCTACCGGTTCCAGTGATATGTATTATGTCTCCTGAAATCGTTGCAACATCTGAATTACTGCTGGAAAATGCTATTTGCAATTCTGACGATGAAGTTGCCGTAAGCTCAAAGTCAGGGTCACCGTAAATTACATCTGCCAGTTCCCCGAATGTGACAGACTGGGCTGCTTTGTTAATTGTAACTGATTGAGTTACGTCAACCGCAGCATTATAGTTATCGTCTCCTGACTGGCTTGCAGTTATAATAACAGTTCCGGCGCCATTGATATCAATCATGTCTCCTGATATGGAAACGATTCCCGGATCGTTGCACGAATAAGTGATTGCAAGTCCGGATGAAGCTATTGCACCAGGGTTAAACGAAGGATCTCCATAAGTAAAGTATGTAAGAGCAGGGAAAGTGATTGCCTGATCGGATTTTCCGACAATCAGTGTGAGAGTAACATCAGTAGCAGCATTATAATTACCATCTCCTGCCTGTGATGCTGTTATTTCAACTGAACCAGCTCCGGTAATATGTATCAATCCAGTTATTATCTCAGCTACATTCTCGTTACTGCTGATATATGTTACAGTAAGTCCAGAAGATGCAGTGGCTTCGGGATCAATATCTGTATCACCATATACAGCTGATGGAAGTGGCGTGAAAGTTATTGTCTGTGATGCCTTGTTGATCACCAAAGTCTGTTGGATAGCAGGTGCGGTCAGATAATTGTCATCACCTGTCTGTGAAGCGGTGATGATAACAGTTCCTCCACCGGTGATGTGTACTGTAGTTCCCGAAACAGAAGCTACGTCACTGTTACTGCTGGTAAAGCTTACCCTCAGACCCGAAGAAGCTGTAGCGGATAATTCAAAGTCAGTATCTCCAAAGACATATTCAGGCAATGCACTAAAGCTGATGGTTTGAGAGGCTTTATTTACTGTGAGTGTTTGTTGCACATCAGATGCTGCATTATAATTGTCATCACCGACCTGTGATGCTGTTATAGCAGCAATGCCTGCACCAGCAATATGGATAAGGCTTCCAACAATAGTAGCCACATCACTGTTGTCTGAGCTATAAGTAACTGTCAGACCTGAACTGGCAGTGGCCCCTGGGTCAAAATCACCTTCTCCATATGCTGCTGAAGACAGGGTGTTAAATGTTATTGTCTGGCCGGCCCTGATCACCGTAAGGGTCCGTTGTACATCAATTGCTGCATTGTAATTATCGTCACCGGCTTGAGATGAGGTTATTACTGCCGATCCTGCAGCAACAATATGAATCAGATTGCCAACAATGATAGCAACGTTGGTGTTATCACTGAAGTATGTTACTGTCAGTCCTGATGAAGCTGTTGCTCCGGGGCTGAAGTCAGCATCACCAACAATCATGGATGGTAATGCATTGAAGGTGATTGTCTGATCTGCCTTAAGCACATTCAGTGTTATCGTTACATCTCCTTCAGCGTTATATAGTGCGTTCCCGGCTTGGGAAGCAGTTATAACTGCACTGCCTGCCCCTGTAATATGTATGTTGCCTGCAACTATTGTTGCCACATCGATGTTACCACTGGAATATGTCACTGCCAATCCAGATGATGCTGTTGCACCAGGGGCGAAGTCTGCCTCTCCATAAGTTTTATCATCAATGGCAGGAAAAGTTATAGTCTGATCTGCCTTAACAACTGCCAGTGATCTTATATATCTAGCAGGAGCATAAGTCCCGTTACCTCCCTGATAAGCTGTTATATCCGATGTACCGGGAGTGTTAGCAGTAAGGGTAGTTCCGCTTATTGTGGCAACTGAGGTATTGGAACTGGTAAAAGTAACTGATAATCCGCTTGAAGATGTAGCTGTTAATGTAATGGGAGAATCACCGAATGTCATTACCGACAATGCTGCAAATGTGATCGTCTGAATATTGAAGTTTACCGGTTGGTCAACAAAGGAAGAAAGCATCCCTCCCGCTTCGGATGATACATCTCCCTGAGTGTAAGAGATGAGTACAGTTTCGGTTCCTGTAAGTGGTGTTACAAGCGAAACAACAATTGTATAGGGGTCACCTTCCTTAAGAGATACAGAGGAAATCGATACAATAACACCGTTAACCTTAACAGTAAACTGACCTTCTTTTCCTGAAGGATCAGCCATCGGTTTGTCAAACTGAACTTCTATATTACCGCTTTTGGCAGCGAGGATGAAGTTTGGAATACCCGGAGCATTAACATTAACAGTAATTGTACCTGTTGATGAATCTCCTGTGTTATCGCTAACAATAAAGCTAAAATTTCCGACTCCGTTCCCTGTTGCTCCGTCAGCGACATAAATGACATTCATGTCAGCATCTGTGATTGTCGTTGGCACAGAAGTTATCTGGCTGCCGTGTGCCCCGCTATTATACTGGTATAATGCACCTTCTGCAGGCAACGATGTTATTCTGGCAGTTTTGGAACTTTCATCTCCGCCTGTATACTGAAGTCTTATAGTTCTTTCCTCATTTTGTTCTATATATACTGTCTGAGGTACAGGTGTCAGCGGAGGATTCAGACTTGTTGAAAACCTATATATTTCTGACCACGTTATCCCGGTTGAATTTGAGGCAAAAACGGCCCAGTAATACGTTGCGTTCATAGACAGCCCGGTGACATCATAAGTTGTGTTTGTTCCGGTATTGTGGTCAGTTGAACTGCTGATATCGGAATTTGACGATATTTTTAATGTGTAACTACTTGCATTGGTTGAGCTTGTCCACTGAAAAGTCTGTGAAGTTCCAATAACGGCACCATTTGAAGGTGTAACAAGAATCGGAATTCCGGGTTCAGGCAGACTTATATTTTTGGTAAGATATACGCCATCATAAATGGCCGATGAATTATATGTGTAAGTAGAACCTGACGAAGTAAACAGAATAGCCTGTTCTGACTGGATTGCAGTGGGGTTATGGTAAGAATATTTCACTCCTGCAGTCCCGGTGGAATTCTCCAGACCGATAGTGGCATCACCGCCATGAGCCCTAGCAGAAGTATTATCAATAATACTTCTGTATTGAATCTGTATGTTGTTAGACCCTTCATAAAGTATGACAGTGAATGTACCCATAAGTACGGTGCTTGACCAGAACCCCATATTGGTCCATTGTATGATACATTTCCGGTTGGGTGATGCGCCTATAGTAGTATATAGTATTTTCCCAGCTGCATCAATTACAATATCATCCCAGAAGGCGGCTATGTAGTTATTTGGCGAATTGACATTCGGGATGTCATCTTCCGTATAATCCCCGGAACCTGAACCAAACATAACGAGACCGTTAGAGGTCACATAGAACTGAGTATAAGGATTCCCGAAAAATGCGAAGCTGAAGCCTATATTAAAAGGACCAAATGACCAGTCGTCATGATATCCTTCAGCTACAACATTTCCCAGGTATGTCGTTTCTGATATCTGAGCTTTTGCGGTCACAGTTGTTAACGCAAACAGCAGTATGATAATAGAGTATTTAATTTTCATGGTCAGATTTGTTTGGTCGTTAATTCTGAACGGATACACCTGCTCCGGTAAATTCCGATATTTTGTCCACTATAAGTGAACCATCAGGTGATGAGGTGAGCGTATCTGAATGGATAATTATGGTTGCACCCAATGGGAGGAGTTTTTTCCATTCCTCAAACAAAAGTGCATAATCAGCAACATTATCTGCCAGAATGCTAAGTTCATCAAAAATCAATGAACCTGGTTTGGTGAGCAAATACAGATGGATTTCAGAGTATGTGCCGTTTCTTAGTTCGTCTGCAATCAGAGTTATCGGATTGCCTTTATCAGGCAACTGAATAACCTTATCCGTTGCAGTTGCATCAGAGATGTTCCTGACCCCATTTACTACTAGGGGGTCAATAACAAACAGTCTGGTTTTTTGTCCAAAAGCTGACGTACTTGAAAACAAAGAAATCAGAATCAGGCATAAAGCCAGTTTCACCTTTAGTTGACTGAAAGATTTCATGATTTTTAGTATTTAGTAGACAGAACAAAAGACTTTTGAAAAGTTAAGAATTATTATTTTAAATATTAGGCTTTTAGAGAGTTTTTTTTATTTACGGCCATAAGTGTCCAAAAAACAAAATCAATTTTAAAGAGCTGCAAATAAAAAACATACAAGTAAAAATTTAATTCGCCGATTTGAAATCTTAATATTAGTATCCGACTAGTAAAATCTGGTTTTATGAACCAAGGGAAATATGTTTTCAGCCAAATCGTCGAATATCTTCCAAAGAGAGTTTTTTATTGCATCATTATTATATATCAGGGTGATTGGAAAAACCAGTATGATTGACAATAGTTTACCGGACAGTATTGATCACCAAAAGTTGAAGCTAAGTGCTAGTTGTTTAGCTATGTATGTCAAGAGTATTCTAACCGGCTAAAAATTGTCAACAAACCCGTCTTTTGCATTTGGGTTTTCATTTGACCAAATCTTAACAAGATCAATAATGTTATATCCTTTTACAATAGGAAATTAATGTAAATTTGTTACATAATCAGCAATAATTTCGATAGAATAAAATTTTGAAGTTTGAAAACTTCAAAAGTGAAGACAATCAGCAGACCGAAGAAAGCTTCTGAGGCCAGAAATGTAGGAAAATCCCAAAAAGTCACTATCAATAAATCCGGACCGAGTGAAGAAGAAACTCGTGAAAAAGCGAATGACAACTACCACGAGCGTATTGCCCGTAGGGAACATGGAACTGCTGATGATGATTGGTTTAAAGCTGAGAAACTTTTAAGAAGTTCTACGGAATAATGAACCTATTGCAGAAAAATCAGGCGATCAACATCGGATGGCTCCTTTTTACGGAAAAATCTGTGGTCTGCATCTTCAAGAAATGAAACCATCAAAAAAATACTTCACTATTATCCTTTAGCTTCCTCTGAAGTACATTTTGTTTTTAAAATAACTCCAATATTCCCTAAAAAAACAATTAAACAGAATTTTCCAACATACATAATAAACTTGCTTAAAACCCTTATATGACTGAGGGTGATTTGAAAAAAAACATATCGAATTGTTCAAATTTGCTTTTTAGGGGAGTGATGATGATGTTGCTGTTTAGTTCATTGCTGAAAGGGGAATAAAAGTGGATTTATGCCTGCATATAACCTAATTTACCCAGATTTTAAAAATGTTCTTAGTTATTTTGAGCGGTTAGGAATGAAAGAAGTGGTTAAAATAATTACAAATGAGTGATACTTTGTCAAAAAGGTTCGAATGAATTACTTCAATTTCTATGATGATAATAAGTCTATACAAAGTCTAAACCTCATGAAACACTTCCGAAATGACTGTAAATAATTCATCTTTTTTTATTGGTTTTATAACATAATCAATAAAACCCTGATCCTTAAATCTTGTAATTTCATGTTCTAAAGCATAGGCAGTTTGTGCAATTATTGGTAAATCCGGTCGATTCTTTTTTATTAGTTTTGTTGCTTCAATCCCATTCATTATAGGCATTTTTATATCCATCAAAACTAAGCTTATTCCCGGATTCGATTTACATATTTCAACCGCCTGGATGCCATTTATTGCCCTGATAATATTAAAATTAAGATCTGATAAAAGCTCCTTCAACAGTATAAAATTATAATCTCCATCTTCTGCTATTAATAATGTTTTAGGTTCTTCAATATCAATTTTTATCGCTTTCACAGGTTGTTTTTCTTTTAAAAAGGCTGGGTTATTTGTTTTTTTGTAAGGGATAGTAAAATAAAATGTAGACCCTTTATCTAATTCAGAATCTAACCAAATTTTTCCACCAAGTAGTTCCACATAAGCTTTAGAGATCGGCAAACCTAACCCAGACCCTCCAAATTGACGGGTCTCAGTGATTTCTACTTGACGAAAACGTTCAAATATTTTTTCATGCATTTCACGAGCTATACCGATTCCTGAATCTTTCACATAAAATTCCAGATTGTTATCTTTTAAATTATACCCAAAATCAATATGCCCCTTTTCTATAAATTTAAATGCATTGACAAGCAAATTGTTAATTATCTGAGTCAACTTAATTTCATCAGTACAAATATAAGCTTCAATATCTGAAAGTTGATTTTGATAACGAAAAGCTATTCCCATATTTTGTGCCTTCGAAGCAAATTGCTCATATATGAGTTTAAAAGTTAAATTAAGATTTATTTCTCTTTCATAAATTTTTTCCTGTCCTGCTTCTATTGTGGCTATGCTTATTATATCCGTAATAACAGCAAGCAATTGGGAACAGCTTTGAGTAATTATTTCAGTATAGTCTTCCCGTTTTTCGGGAAGCAAATCAGGATCATTTAGAAAAGTTGAAAAGCCAATAATCGCATTCATGGGTGTTCGAATTTCATGTGATATGTTATGAAGGAACGCTGTTTTTAAATGGTCACTTTCTTCTGCTTTTTCTTTGGCAATTAATAGTTTTTCTTCCGCTTTCTTACGTTCGGTGATCTCCCTTGATATTACCAAAAAATTAATCATTCCGTTTTGCCCTATAATAGGCACAAGATAGTCTTCGAAATTTTTTATATCATTTTGAGTTTCATTGGATGAGTGTTCTGCAAATTGAATTTCCCTGGTATCGAGAGCTTCTTTACTTTTCTTTCTAAATATAGTCTGAGCTTCTTTAGAAAGAAACTCATTAACACTCCTTCCAATAGCTTGTTTCTCAGTAATTCCTGCTATATCGTGATTTACGAATAACAATCTTCCTTCTGTATCCATCAAGAAAATATAGTCAGGAATTGTATTAACAAGTGACCTCCATTTCTCTTCGCTTTTCCTTAGTGTTTCCTCTGTACGTAAATGTTCCTTTTGTGCTCTTATTGACACAATTGCATATACGATATCTTCTCTTAACTCTAAAATGAGTTTCAATTCCTCACTGTCAAATTGTTTAGCCTCTTTCGAGTAAATTTGTAGAATTCCCAGTAAAAGTCCGTCTGATTTCAATGGAAGCACCATGAAAGACCGATATCCCAACTTATTAATTTTATCTCTCAGGGATTGGAAACGATCGTCAATCTGAATATCATTACATATGATGTCTTCCCCAGTTTCCAAGGTCTTTTTCTTTATAAGATCAAACACTCCATTCAATAATGATAAAATAGACTTTAAAGATTGACCATTCTCCAAAATAAAGGATTGGGATGATATCCCGTTTTGTTGGTCTAAAAGATCAATATGTACAGATTGATACCCGCCTAAGGTTGATATTGTTTTACTGATTTTTTTAGTTAAATCCGTTTCTTCAGAAGTGTGGACGATAATTTGATTGCATTCGCTCACCATCCTTAAAGCCCTATTCACCTTGCGGAGCTCTCTCTCGATAGTTTTACGCTCGTCCAGCTCACTTTGAACAACTCTTAATAATCCGGCTCGTTCAATAGCATATGAAATTGCTCTTAACAGAAGCGCACTATCTATTTCACCTTTTGTTAAGTAATCTTGCGCTCCGTTGTGAAGCGACTTTATTGCCAATTCCACATCTTTTGTTCCCGTGAGAACAACAATTGGTATCTCGGGATTTTGAGAATATACTTTGATGAAAGTTCCGAATCCTTTGTTATCAGGCAAATTAAGATCCAGAAGCAAGACATCATATTTATCTTTTAATAGCGCTTGAAGCCCTTCGGAAAGAGTACTTTGATGTTCAAGAATAATTGTCCGCCCTTTATTTTCCTTAACCATCTCATTTATAAGGCGAACATCTCCGGGATTATCCTCTATAAGCAGAGCATGGATAAAATCATCATTTATGTTCATTTTTTCTACCCCATTTGGAATATTACCTCTTTGGTAATGAATAATAGTTATCTAAAAGTTTTCTATAGTTTGAACCACTTCCATAAATTTATCAAAGTCGAACGGGTTGGTGATAAAGCAGTTTGCACGAAAATCATTGTGGTGGTAATTTTACAATAGTAAGCCAAAAATCCTCGATCGATTTTACAACTAATATAAATTGATCGATATCAAGCGGTTTGGTAATAAAACAATTTGCATGCAGATTGTATGACTTCAGTATATCTTCTTCCGCCTTGGAAATTGTTAAAATCACAATCGGAATGCGTTTCAATTCCGGATCACTCTTTATTTCAGCAAGAACTTCACGACCATCTTTTTTAGGAAGATTAAGGTCCAGAAGAATGAGGTCGGGCCGGGGTGAATTTATATACTTCCCTCTTTTATGGAGGAAGTCTAAAGCATTAATACCATCTTCAACATGGTGTAGGGTATTTTTGAACTTGCTTTCCTTCATGGCTTCTACTGCAAGCCTTGCGTCACCTGGGTTATCCTCAACCAGGAGGATTTCAATTGGTTTCCACGAATTTTTAGCTTCCATAACTAATCTCCTTCTTTTATTTGAATTGTGAAAAAAAACGTAGTGCCTTTCCCCATTTCTGACTCAAACCATATTTTCCCACCATGTCTTTCTACAATACGTTTACAAATGGCCAGTCCGATACCTGTACCCGGATACTCTCGAGATGTGTTTAACCGTTGGAAGATTTGAAAAATTTTATCAGAATACTGCTGATCGATACCCAATCCATTGTCACTAACTGTAAAAACATAGAAGTTACTTTCCCTATAAGCCGAAATATTCACAATGGGAATTTCCTTCCCCCGAAACTTTATAGCATTATCTATTAAATTCTGGAAGAGTCTTTGTATTTGTATTTCATCTGCATCAATTATAGGCAGATCATCCTGGGAGATGATCGCGTGCGTTTCTTCAATACGATGTTGTAAATAAATAAATACCTGACCAATAATAGAGTTAATATCGACAGATTCGAACTTCTTTCCCCGGGTTGTAACACGAGAGTAATCAAGAAGATCGTTTATTAATCGTTGCATCCGGTTCGCACCATCAACGGCAAAATTGATAAAATCATTAGCATCCTGATCTAGTTTATCTTTGTAGCGCCGTTCGATTAGCTGGGTATAACTTGATACCATCCGCAATGGCTCCTGCAAATCGTGCGAAGCAACATAAGCAAATTGTTCCAGCTCTTCATTGGAGCGTTCTAGGTCAATAAGCGATTTCTTAAGTGTTTCCTGAGACTGTTTGCGTTCAGTAATGTCACGGATGATGACTATATCCGAAGGTTGTCCCTGCCACAAGCTTTTCGCAGCCGTAATCTCAATAGGCACTGCCTTTCCCTGCTTATTTATAATCACAGTTTCATACTGATTGGGAACATCTTCTCCAGCAAGTCTTTTCTTTATACGCTCATTCAGTTTTGGCAGTTCATCGGGATGAGCATACCCTTTTAAGCCAATGGCTGCTATTTCTTTAAAACTATATCCGGTTATCTCTGAAGCTCGTCGATTGGCAAAAACATGAAGCCCATTGCCCAGAGTAACAATTATTGCATCGTTGGCATTTTCAGTAACAGCCTTGAAGTTTTCTTCGTTTTCATGCAGTGCTTGCTCTGCCTTCTTTCGCTCTGTTACGTTTCGGTTATTCGCGCTTCGTCCGGCATCACGTCCTTTTTTATCGAATACAGGTTTACAGGAATGGTTGATCCAATGGGTTTCACCGGTTTTGGTAATAATGCGATATTCCAAACTATGGGGCCCGGTTTCTTCATTAATTGATTTATAATGCTTTTCAACAATTTCTTTATCATCCGGATGAACAATTTCTTTAAAAAGATGTAAATTATTTTCGAAATCCTCTAAGTTATACCCGGTAACTCTTTCACAGGATGGTGAGTTATAACGGAGTTTTTTATCTGGTGTAAGCCAATAAATCCAATCATCGGAGCTATCGGCTACCAACCGATATTTTTCTTCACTTACCCGTAGTAACTCTTCGGCATGTTTACGTTTGGTAATGTCGATGGTCATTACTGCTACCCCAATTATTTTATTATTGCCGTCGTTGTCATAAATCGGGTCGTATGTTACTTTAAAATATAAGCGTTTAGGTTGCCCTTCACCAGATACGGATTCTTCAACTAAATGGTCTCCGTTTATGACCCTGGTCAGGTTATGCTCTTCCTTCTCACGGTCTTCTTTAACTTTAATATATTCCAGCATATTATGGGAAAGCTCGATATTAACATTGTATAGTAATTTTACAATGTCAGCATGTGCTTTATTAAAACTAGTATAATTAAAAGAATTATCTACGGAAAATACAGGATTTCTTATAGATTCAAAAAGGCCTTTAAGAATTGAATATTGTTGTAGTCCAATTCTATTTTGGGTTTTCATACCTTTTGTATTGCTCAAAGTTTCCATGCCTATATTTTAATTATTAGCCTAGAGATATCAATGAACTTACTTATAAAGTTTAAAATGATATTTACTCCGATAAAATTCGAGAAATCAGCAGTTACTAAAGATAGTTAATAAAACATTACAAGTCAATATTATAAGTGTTTATCTGTAAAACACCATCATTAATGTCACGTTGTCTTAAAATAAGACTTGTATAATATAATAATTCAGTAAGTCACTTACCTAAAATTCTTTACACTACCTATGGGAATGAAAAATCCAACCAGTTTGGCAGGTTTTTTTGTAGTGCACAAGTACTTATTTTATGAAAGCCTTTTTCTACTAACACAAAACTTATTCCGCTTTGCTTCTTCGCTTATTTATCCCCAGCCATTTCTTAAGAAATTTCTTTATCTTCTTTTTTTTCAGAAAATTCCAACGGTAAAAGAGAATGGAACCAAGAGCCTTAAAATCGTCCACTTCAACCTGCCTCGCATATTCAGTAGCCACAATACCCAGTTTATCGGCAGGTATACTTAACCTTCGTAAATTCCGCGTGCCCTTTTTGAATGTAAAGTTGTTTATATTCAACCGGTTAATATCAATAAGCTCGAAATCATATCCTTTCGCTGTCAGTTTATGCCTGATGTTACTTACATTGTAATCACCCGGGAAAAACCCTTTTCTATGCAAATAAACTCAAGCTGCTATCTATAAAAACTTTTCATTTATGGTAAAGATGATTATATAAGGATCACTTTCATCAAAAAGCCATCAACTGGCAGTGTCCAAAATGTCAGGCTGCAGGCTATCCCATTGATGTAAGGTGGAAAAATATTGTTCATTCAGGTACTTACTTTTTATACTCCAAACTATAATTCATATCTAAGATCTACAACTTAGTATTACTCTTCTTTCATACCAAGTTCTATTGATAGCCAAAAAGATAGCAGATACATTTACGGGAATAAACCTTAAACATAAACCTTTATGAATAAATTTTTAAGAGCACTCGCATCATTGATACTTCTATCAGTAATGCCGGTGAATGTCTTTTCTCAAAACGAATCACCCCTTCAATTTGGAGCAGATGTTATGAGTCGTTACATATGGAGGGGCGTAAATCTAGGCGGGGATAGTCCAAGTATTCAACCGTGGATTAAGTATAACATTCAGAGTAAAAATTCATCTAATGTTTTAACTGTCGGGACGTGGGGCGCATACACCTTTTCGCAAACCTCTAACCAGGAGGTTGACCTCTACCTGACCTATTCTTTTAAGAATGTTATCAGCTTAACGTTAACCGACTATTTCTTTCCTGAGTATTATAGCACTAAAGAGCGTAGCAGGTACTTTAACTACGATAAGGATAGTACATGCCATGTTTTTGAGGGAATTATAGGTTTCAACGGAACCGAAAAGATTCCATTTACTTTTCTGTTCAGTATGAATTTTTATGGCAATGATGCCCGTAGAATTAATAGCGATGGCAGTTCAGGTAAGATCTTTATGACAAATTATGTTGAATTGGGCTATAAGAAAAATATTAAGGGAGTTGATTTTAATGCATTTGTTGGAGCTGCATTAGATAAACCCAACAACGATAGAGATGAATCAGGATTTTATGGAAATAAAGCAGCAGGCATTATCAACATTGGAGTAAAAGTTGCTAAATCTATCCAGGTGTCCGATAAGTACTCCTTTCCTATTCAGGCTTCAATAATAACAAATCCTGAAGCAGAAAACATTTTCATGGTTTTTGGTATTTCATTTTAACACTCAAACATAAATCATTATAACTATGCTAAATTTAGTTTTATTTCAGACAACAGCTGTGCTGGATACAGGTTCTACAGGGTTCATGCTTCTTGCAACAAGCCTTGTAATGCTTATGACTCCGGCGCTTGCCATGTTCTATGGTGGTTTGGCTACCAAGCGAAACATTCTTGCTATTATGATTCAGAGTTTTGTTTCCCTTGGCTGGACTACAGTTCTTTGGGTTATTTTTGGCTACTCACTCTGCTTTAGCGGTGGTGATGGAGGCATTATTGGTAACTTCGATAAAGCATTTCTGTCAGGCATTAGCATGGATACTTTATGGTCCGGCAATGGTAAAATACCTGAATTTGTTTTCATTGCTTATCAGATGATGTTTGCCATTATTACCCCGGCACTCATAACAGGTGCTTTTGTAAACAGGGTATCCTTTAAAGCCTACTTTATCTTCCTTACAGTATGGCAGGTTTTTGTTTACTATCCCTTCGTCCACATGATCTGGGGTGGCGGGCTTCTTGCTCAACTGGGTGTTATTGATTTTGCAGGTGGTATTGTTGTCCATGCCACTGCCGGTTTTGCAGCTCTTGCTTCAGTTTTCTATGTTGGTGCCCGTGTTGATAAAAACTCAACCCCAAATAGCATTCCCCTTGTTGCTATCGGTAGTGGTTTGCTTTGGTTTGGCTGGTATGGCTTTAACGCCGGTAGCGAGGTCCAGGTTGATAATGTGACCTCATTGGCTTTCCTGAATACCGATATTGCAGCATCGTTTGCTACTGTTTCATGGTTAGTCATTGAATGGATAAGAGAACGTAAACCTAAGCTGGTAGGACTTTTAACGGGCTCAATTGCAGGCCTTGCAACTATAACTCCATGTGCCGGCTTTGTACCTTTGTGGGCATCACCACTGATAGGGATTGCCGCAGGCTTAGTGTGCTACTTTGCTGTTCAGTTTAAAAACAGGATGAAATGGGACGATGCCCTTGATGTTTGGGGCGTTCACGGTATGGGAGGTGTTCTTGGAACAATTCTTCTCGGTGTGTTCGCATCCAAAGCAGTGAATGCTGCAGGAGCCGATGGCTTGCTTTTAGGCTCAGGCTCATTCTTCTTAAAAGAGACCATTGCAGTAATAGGCGCAGCAGCATACGCATTCGGATTCACTTACCTTATGCTTATTATCATTAACCTTATTACCCCTGTTCGTGTTTCTGAAAAAGAAGAACTTGCAGGTTTAGATGATGCTCTTCTTGGCGAGAAAGCTTACGACGAAGGAGCTATATAGTAATTTTTAAGGTGTAAAATATTGATAAAGGCTCTGAAATATGAGCCTTTATTGTTTTTAATTTGACAGGCTTATTTCTTTACTTTGATTACAATTAAACAATTTACAGTGTTTGGCAGGTCGATAAATAAAAAACTGATGGCACTATTCTTTGTAGTGGGTGTGTCTGCTCTTTCTGTGACCGGAATTTACGCCTATTTTAACGCAAAGAATGCGTTACTCAAACGAACCCTCGACCAATTGACATCTATCAGAGTTATCAAGAAAGCTCAGATTGAATTTTTCCTCAATGAACGAATTAAGAATATCACTCTTTTAGCCCAAAACGATTACCTCCAGAACATAGCATTGGGTTTATGTAACAATACAAATCACAAAATTATATCTCAACAGTATCCTGAATTCTATATAAACTACACACTCTTTGGGTTTACCGGTATGTATCTGATATGTGGCCCCGAAAGAGATTCAGTTCAGTTATATAAGTTTAACGGTTCAGAAATCGAAAAGGCAAACCCCGATACAATCATAATTAATCAGTTGTCAAAACTCTGGGAGATTACAACATCAACAAACGAACCTTCTTTTGTCGATTATAGCAAACCCATTGGCGTTGAGAACGAACCGTCATGTTTTATAGGCAAACAGATTATCGGGAACAACAAAAATATTGCGGTATTAGCCCTTCAGATCCCAATTTATGATATCAATAACATCATGCTGGACGATAGTCCACAGAACGGGCTGGGAAAATCGGGCGAGGTTTATCTTGTAGGTGACGATTATCTGATGAGAAGCAATTCAAGGTTCATTCCCAATTCTGTAATGAATACCTCTGTAAAAACCTTAAGTGCTGTTAACGCGTTCAGAGATAAAACTGGCTCGTCATTAATTGACGATTACCGGACTGTTAGCTGCTTAAGCTCCTTTGAAAGACTATCCATACGGGGACTAAACTGGGCTATTATTGCCGAAATTGATTACAGCGAAGCAATGATTCCAATTGTTTCCTTAAGGAATGATATTATATTTTTATCCCTGATAATCTGTGTTTTCCTTTTCTCAATAGCACACTTCATCTCCCGGACTATTACAAACCCTATTGTCAGATTAAAAAATGCTGCGTTGAAGATTGGTGATGGTGATTTAGATGTTACCCTCAAAACAAAATCAGCCGACGAGATAGGATTACTGACCGAAGCTTTTAATACCATGACCCAGCAGCTCAGGGAGGAGCGATTAAAGCGTATGTCTGCACTTTATGACGGGCAGGAACTTGAACGACAACGCGTATCCAGGGAATTACACGATGGCCTTGGACAAAGGCTGATTTCAATAAAGCTTCAGCTCGAGAGTACAAGCAAACAAAATGCCGGTGAGGTTAAGTCAACCATAGAAGAGGTTAAGTCCGATTTTTTAAAAACAATAGAGGAGGTCAGACAGATTTCCAATAATCTTGCACCAAACATTCTTAAGGAATCGGGAATTGATGTTGCACTTAAAAACCTTTGCGATTCCATGAGCCGGACTTCAAAGATTGATGTTGAACTTTCAGTTTATGGCGATTATTCTACCGACGAACCTAAGGTCAGATTCTATCTCTACAGGATTGCGCAGGAGGGTCTGAATAACGCAATTAAACACTCGGGAGCCTCAAGGGTTCAACTCCAGCTTATTGGTAGTAAGGATAGCATTATACTGTTAATTGAGGACAACGGAAAAGGATTTGCATATGATACTGACTTTTACACTCCCTGTAACGGAATTTATAACATGAGAGAGCGGGCACGGTTGCTTAATGGAACCCTGGATATTGAGTCAGAACCACTTTCGGGAACAACCATACGGTTAAAAATTCCAAAACAACCAACCTTGTAGAAAATTTATAATCAGAGAGATGAGCAAAATAAGGATCCTAATCGTCGATGACCATCAGATTGTGCGTGATGGAATTAAGCGCTTACTTAAGGATGAAGATGACATTGAGCTTATTGGCTCTGTTAGCAGCGGCAGGGAAGCTCTAGATTTTATTAAATGCAAACAACCCGATATTTTGATTACTGATCTTTCAATGCCTAACATGTCGGGGATTGAGCTGACTGAGAAATTAATCAGCCTCTGCCCTGGTGTTAAGGTGCTTATTCTATCTATGTTTAATAATGAGGAGTACATTGTTGGAGCAATTCAGGCAGGTGCCAAAGGCTATCTGCCTAAGCAGGATTCTACAACTGAGATTTTACTTGAAGCCATACGAAGCATCTCAAACGGAGACGAATTTTATAGCCCCTCTATTTCAAAAATTGTTTTTAAAGGTTTTATTAATAAAGTTAAACATACCAGCGTAAGTGATGCTGTAAAAAAACAACAGTTAACCTCCCGTGAAAAGGAGATATTGAAGCTATACGTTGAGGGTTACACCAATAGCGAAATTGCTGAAAAACTCAATCTGAGCGTCTTCACAATAAAAACTCACAAGAACAATATTATGCAGAAGTATAACTTTAAAAGTACTGTTGAGATGATAAAATTTGCGCTCCGGAATAATATTGTGGAGTGGTAGGTATCTAAATTGGCCTCCGGATCCTTGTGAATGTAGTCATAAATGAAAATGCTTCTGATTTTTATCCGGGTAACCGATTCATTATCACGAGCTAATGCCGTCTGCCAACGGGAGGCTGTGCAAAAACATCAGTTTTAAGTATAAAATATGCGATTAAAGATGAAAGGCAACATTGCGGAGCTGTAAATTATTTATGCCACGAAAAAGTGCATTTTTATTTATCCCCGGAATTGACTCTGAAAAAAGCCTTGAAACAACCCAGATTACGCTTAAAAATAACATCAGACACTGCTGATCTTGTAGGTAAGCTTTTAAACTAAACCGGCTTGCGCAACAGTCATAGAATTGATCTCATATTTAGGAACAGTGGCTATTAGCTTTTCTAAATCGACATTAGTAAGATTTAATTCTACCTTTCTCAATCCTCGAGGCAATTGGTCATTTTCATACAAAAAATATCTTTTCTGAGCATGCAGACTTCCGGTAGGCCGCAAATCTTCAATATTGGATACTTTACTATAGTAAATCAGCTTATTGAACAATTGAGGTTTTGTTTCATTGAAAAACAGTATTTCTTCCTTCTCGTACACAAACTTATATTCGGAAATGAGACTTTTTACGTCCTGGAACCTACGTTCCAAATATGTCACAACTTCTATAGCTAATTTATATATACAACTTTCTTTCGACTCCATAATTTGGACCTCGGCGTTTATCGATTTTATAAGGTCTGATATTTCTGTGGTCATGACGAAATCTCATATATTAAATTCTATCCATACTTTTCTTAGGATAAACGAATGATTATACACAAAGAGAAAGAACAAATTCATATTTGACCATCCGGTAAAGGATAAGTAGGATATTCCAATTATTCAAACGTAGAAACAGGAATAACAGGCTAAGTTATA